>ERZ1026978.481-NODE-481-length-20586-cov-19.519897_pt1 | contig 20586 bp, 10 predicted proteins | sample MGYA00519560_ERZ1026978 | MGnify/ENA primary metagenome ERZ1026978 (study PRJEB26926, sample SAMN06164401) | human gut metagenome | biome: ENVO:00009003; feature: ENVO:2100002; material: ENVO:00002003 | host: Homo sapiens | place: USA | collected 2012 ... | reverse complement strand
CATAGGTCTTCACTGCGTCGATGATGAAGTCTACCGCGGATTCGGTTTCGACGGAGCGGTTGGAATCAGGGATTTCCACGTCGCCGATGCCGTTGTCGCCGTGGATGAACGCGGAGATTGGCAGTACTTCGAAATGGTCGGTGGTGCTGGAGTGCGGCAAACCCTGATACACCTTGACTTCCGGGTGGCCGAGCAGGTCGGTCACGGCCAGTGCGTTGCGCACACCCTGCTCGACGAGCACATTGCCGTAGGTACCGGTGATGCCGATCAGTTCAATCTCCGGGCTTCCCAGAGCATACGAAATGGCAAGCGCGTCATCAACGCCGGTATCAAGATCAAGAATCATCTTTTTCATGTGTGTGCCTTTCCTCTTTGACGGGCCTGACGACGGTCCGCCACCATACGGGTGCGTCGTCAGTTATGTATCGAACACTTTCTCATTTATGTTGTGTGTTGACAAGATTTATGATAAAGCGTTTTATCAGGAACGCAAATTCGGCACTACCATACGGCGTGTTGCTTTTATTTCCAGCAATTTAACCGTATAAGAAACTCCGACGACACTTTAATCAAGATTTATCAGCGCCACCCGTCTCATCATGATCCGCAGGTATCTAAAAATCCTCAATCCTACGCGCAGGCGGCCTGCACCAGTTTCGGCGTAAGCACTTCAACCTGCGGATTAGAAAGCCACGGGCGAGCATCCCCTGATTCCGTACCGGACTTGGCACGAACCGCAACATCAATCCGCTCACGCAACATACCCCAACAGGCGGCGGCCAAATCAGCCACGCTCTGCTCAACGGTGGTCATACGCCAACCAAGACCGAATCGTTTGAGAATATTGTCGTAACCAATCACCTGCATATCCTCAGTAACGCGCAACCCACGTTCCGCCATACGCTGACGGAAACCAAGCGCCATCACATCATTGCAGCAGAACACGGCCGTCGCACCGCCATCAATAATCTGATCCGCAGCATGATAGCCACTACCGAAACGGTAATCCCCCTCAACGCATAGCGACGAATCAAAACACTCCCCCGCCTGCTCGACGGCATCCACAAACCCACGACGACGCTCCGCAGCACTCGACTCCGCAGTATCGCCAGTCACAATGCCAATACGAGTATGACCACCCTCCAACAGATAACGGGCAGCCAAACGACCACCAAGATAATTGTCAAAACCAACGGCATCGCACCAACCGCACTGCGTCAAACGATCAATCAACACCACAGGGCACGACACAAGCGCCACATCCTCACGCAACCGCTCAGCAGCATCGCCAGCGCAGGACTCGCGCGCCGGAATCAGCATCACACCGTCCACCCCACGAGCCGGAAGGCGCTGCAACAACTCATGCTCGGTAACACGCGAATCATCGGAATTGGCCACAATCAGCGAATACCCCTGCGCGGCGCACTCATCCTCCACGCACTTGGCAAGCGCCGCGAAAAACAAGTTCTCAATATCAGGCACGATCAGCGCAACCAGCTGGGACTGCTTGGTCACCAAGCTTCGCGCGCTCTGATTCGGCACGTAATTCAGTTTCTTTGCCGCGTCGGCAATGGCCTTGCGCTTCTCCTCGGACACGCGAGCCGGTCGATTATTCAACACCAGCGAAACCGTCGTCACAGACACCCCCGCGGCAGCGGCCACATCCTTCAGTGTCGCACGATACGCCATCAAACCCCCTTAAAACGTTTCTCCCTCCAGCATAAATGCCATGCGATCCTGACGCGCCCAGCATCGCAATCACAAACAAATTCCTTTCACAGCAAAATAATCCGCATTATTTCCAGCGGTAAATCGTTTCTCGGAAGTGTTTTTTGTATACTCGCAACGTTTTGTCTGAAATGAGAGCCACACGAGAAGAGAGGAACCACCATGCAGCCAACCATGCAGAAAAACAATGTGAAACAGCGCAAGACCATCGCCATCATCGCCATGATCGCAGTAGCTGCCATCGCGCTCGCAGCCGTCGCCATCATCGCAGTCTCCAACAAGCGCGAAATGACACAAGCCGCCAGCGACACCTGCGCGTTGAATGCGAAGGCGCTCGCCACGCATCAGGAGAGCTTTGAAGAAGCGCAACAAGAAGCTGAAGAAGCAGCGAAACTCACCGTGAATGACGTGGCGGACGGCACCACGCTCGAAACCCTGAAGGATGCGATCACACTGGCCAAAGCCGTGGAAAGCGCGCCAGCATGCCCCGCAAGCGGCAATGCCAGCGACTTCACCAAAGCGACGGACGACATTCGCAAATACGCCGACAACCTGCGCAACATCACCAACGAACTCGACGCGGCCGCCAAGTCGGTGGTCGCCAGCCAAGAACTCAGACTCGAGTCCGCCGAGTAAGTCAGGTAAGCCGCCCCGACGGTTAGCGCCGACGTCAGCGCCAAACCCTACGTTTAACGGGGCCAAAGTCATCCAAGTCTGCAACTTCGCCCCCATTACAAGCATTTTCGCACCACATCGGGCTTATATATGGCAGATTCGACAGGTCGCCCGGAGACATTTCGCTTATATATGGCAGGTCATTCCGGAAAGACCGCAGTTAGAGGGTACAAAATTACCCCCTAACTAGCTTGTTTCAAAAACAGACTGCCATACATAGGCGAGATGCCTCCGTACAAACCCCAAAATCTGCCATACATAAGCGAGATATGCCCATGAATTACGCATCTATGCTGTGCAGGCGCGACCTCGCGTCGCTTAGAGGCTTGACAACACCTTCCATTTGACAAAAGTTATCAGTTGCCACGCACCAGGAGACGCAATAGGGGCCGCACCTTCGAGGTGCGGCCGTTTTTCATCCTTCACCAAACCTGGATCTGCAACTAAGGCTAGCGAACAAAATGTACGCCAAACCACACATCCATTCCCCGGCGAGGTTGACTCGCCTGCAACGCGTCTCCTCGATCACCGCTTACCGAACTTCAATTGTCCGGCTTGCGCCACACGAACCGAATTCTTACTGGCCTTGGGCGCGGTAGCGGGCTTCGGTGGCGGCTTTGGCGGGCTCCCACCAGGCACGGTTGGCAACATACCAAGCGATGGTCGCTTGCAAACCGGCTTCGAAATCGGTGCGCACAGGCTTCCATCCGAGTTCGGTACGCAGCTTGCTGGAGTCAATCGCATAGCGTCGATCATGCCCGGGACGGTCACGCACCCAGTCGAACGCATCTTCGGCACACCCCATAAGTCGCAGAATCATACGCATTACGGCAATATTGCTCATTTCGCCATCTGCGCCAATCAGGTACGTTTCACCGATCCGACCGCGCGTAAGAATCTCCCACACCGCAGAAGAGTGGTCTTCCGTATGAATCCAGTCGCGCACGTTCTCGCCGGTACCATACAGTTTCGGCCGCATGCCATCCAGAATGGACGTGATCTGCCGTGGAATGAACTTTTCCACATGCTGGTATGGCCCGTAATTGTTGGAACAGTTGGAAATGGTGGCACGCAAGCCATATGTGCGCGTCCACGCGCGCACCAGATGGTCGGACGCGGCTTTCGACGCGCTGTACGGGCTTGACGGGCGGTACGGCGAGTTTTCGTCGAATCGCGCCGGATCGTCCAACGCCAGGTCTCCGTACACTTCGTCGGTGCTGATGTGGTGGAATCGCACGTCGTATTTACGCGCGGCCTCCAACAGCCGCATCGTGCCCTCCACGTTCGTGCGGATGAACGGTTCCGGGTCGAAGATGGAATTGTCGTTATGTGATTCCGCCGCGAAATGCACGATGGCGTCGCAGCCGGGCACAATGCGTTCCAGCAGCGACGCATCGCAGATATCGCCGATGACAAGTTCGACCTGCGATTGCGGCAGCCCGTCGATGTTCGCCGGATTGCCCGCATACGTCAGCTTGTCAAGCACGGTGATGTGCACGTCCGGATGATTGCGCGCCACGTACCGCACGAAATTCGCACCGATGAACCCGCATCCGCCGGTTACCAGAATATGTTTCGGTTTGAATCCCTGTTCGCTCACTGTTTCAGCAACCGCCTTCCCGATTCCAACATTACGAATGCAAACAAAGGCGCATAAGGAAGGAAATACCTGAATTGCATACCGTCGACTCCGATTAGCCCATCCGCATCGTATTGCAGCCACAAGGCAAGGTAATCAGTAGGATATCTCCGATACAGACCACCGCGATCAACCATGCGTATGGTAAGGAAAGCACACCGCATGCATTTATAGAACCATTGGCAGTCCTAACCGGATTCTTTCGGCGGCTTTTGACACAAGCATTCACCACACTGGTCACAGCCAACACGACTACGGAAACCACAATTGCCAACCAACACGCGGCAATCATGATACTGTCCGTCCTGTTATTCATATTCGATTGAGCATGCGTTATCGCCCATGCAATGTTCTTCACAGCATCCAACATGGCAACGGGATCCGTCAACAATGCATGCTTGCGCTCGCTCATTTGTTTGTACGAAACCAGCATCGGACAATTCGTATACCAAGCATTGACGCCCAACCAGAATATGGTCCATATACCAGACGCAACCACGCCTATCAACAATGGCACAGCCCGACCACGATTCACACGCCAGCGACCGGAAACTCTATCAAACATCAACGGAATAACCAGCAAAACCAATGGCATGTACACAAACTTGCACATTGCCAATAGCACGCTCGTTACCGCAAGCGCCACTGCTCCACGTTGTGATCGTTTACCAATAATTCCCCGGAACAGCAAACAGGAGAACAGAATCATCACAGCTTGTGTCAGCGAATCCGCAGAGATGGAAAATGAGGCAAGTCGAAGCATTTGAGGGACGCATAGCAATAGTCCAACCGGAATACGCCATTTTGGCAATGTCATAACCGCGCAGTACATGAGTAATGCATAGACAGCTATCATGCATATTTCTGCCAATCGATATGTTGTTCCAGATCTCAGATTAAATAATCGACCTACAGCAAAACCCAGCAATTGCGGAGCATATACAATCGGTGAATTTGTTGCTGTATTGTTGAACGGCAGGTCAACCGTTGCGGATGCCTTGTTATTAGCAATAGACTCCGGAATCACAATTCCTGGATTATATCCGTCATATTGATCCAAGGAATACTGCATCCAACTGCGATCAACCGCACCACCGACCACCCCCGTCTCAGTATTATGCAACATACTTCTTGAAGTAACTGGCCGCGCAATTACATCCCCGTTGAGTATGGAGTCAATTCGATAAACATGCGTCCAAATATCCGGCACATGACCAGGCTTGGTAATAGTCATGAAAAACATGCCTTCAAGCAACACGCACAACGCCACCAACACTGGCATGCATCGAAAAATCTTCTTCCCCTTCATACCGCCACTATCGCATAACTATTTGACTGCGCTTAAGAACATGCCTTGGTTTCATTCATCATTCAGATACCCACCAGCTACCATCAAGACACCTACTCGTCCAGACACACTGGCTAATATATAGCTCGGTTTTACATGCTCATAAACCCCCGTTTACACAAGGGGTTATTTGCCGTGAAGGAAGCGACGATGCCTTATATCCAGTCTGCCGTTCATGCCTTCGGGCCTTCATACGTCAGGCATTCCAAACAATCGTTTATAGGCGGAACTTACCGGACACTGGCTGACGAGAGCATGATAGACACCCCCTCTTGTTTCGATGTGCGCCACCGCGCGGAACTGTACACGCATAAAGCCCCTCTTCATGCGGAACCCGCGCACCGAAGCATCTACATACCGGAAACGGAAGCGTCCGTCGCACCATGTGATACGGATATTCTTGCGATTACGGACGAGCAGCATACTTCCTCTTTTGCCGCAGAGGAACAAGTTAACGGCAATCACGCATTACAGGCGATGCCGTGCACTCTTCAAACGGTTCGGACAGCACTGACGACTGCTGAACATAGCTTAAAACGAACGGGTTACGCTATTGCCAGCGCGACCCGCACCACTGCATGCACCGCATGCGCCGCTGCAACCACGGTACGTAACGCATGGCATACCTTCACGAGTTTCAAAGCCATCCAGCTCATCATCAAGTTCTTCCGGGGTGCGCATGCCTTGTGGAAGAAGCGCCATCGTTTTTCTTTTTCTTTCTATGCAATCATTCTTATAACCCTCACCACATTCGAAACATTGTTTATCCAATGGGGCATGTATTCCGAACCCGAGTACAAAAAAGGCGAGGATATCAGCGAAGCCGTAAGACAGGCATCCAGCATCGTTGGACAGTTGTCACATTTTATTAGTCAAATCTGGTCCGACAAGAATTACATTTTCTTACTTAATCTCATTATTTTCGCAGTCGTCTACCTCACGCTCATATTCATAATTAATCGTTTTTGGATAGCAACAGCGATTTTTGGCACAGTCATGACCGTTTACGCCGTGGCGAACCACATCAAAATTGAATCTCGCAATGAACCCGTGCTTCCGGCTGATCTTAATTTCATCACCGGAGGCAACACTGGACAGTTAGCATCCTTCATCCCTCAAAGCAGTCAAGGACTTGTCAATACAGCAGTTAGCGGTGTCATATGGCTTGTCGTCATTTGCATTATCATGCAGTTTATCGATGGACGTAATGCCGTCATCTACTGTTCCTGGCGGCACCCTTTCACCGGAATTAAGAACCTTGCCGGCACGCTCACTCGCATTGTAGCCGCATGCTGCAGTTTCGCACTGTGTTTTTCCTTCGTATGGGGATTTGGCAACGAAGGATACTGGTCAACAGATTTCGCAAAAAATCTTGGAGATAGTCCACAGATCTGGAATGGCCTCGCAGATTCCACGAACAATGGTCCTGTTGTGAATTTCCTGCGTCTCGCGCACACAAAGACCATGGATAAACCCAATGGATATTCGCAAGAAGCTATGGAAAAAATCTCTCGGAAATACACGGAACAGGCAAAACAGCTTAATCAAACCCGAACCGAAAACATGACCGACAACACTGTCATCATGGTGCTTTCCGAAACGTTCTCGGATTCAACTCGAGTGCCTGGCGTCAGCTTCTCCGAAGATCCAATGCCAAATATCCGTCATGTCAAAGCCCAAACAACTTCCGGTCTGATGCTTTCCCCGGGCTACGGAGGCGGCACCGCAAATATTGAGTATCAAGCTTTGTCCGGCTTGTCCATGGCAAATTACAGTTCCACATTATCCATTGCCTATCAGCAGCTGGTACCATCCCTCAAATGGGCGCCTACGCTCAATCAAGCTTGGAACAAAGCCAACGGAAAGGGCTCATCCATCGCATTCCACGCTTACAACCGCAACATGTACTTCCGTGATTTGAATTACAAAAAATTTGGCTTCTCGAAGTTTTATGCCACAGATGGCACACCACAATTGAAAGGCCTACGACCACTTGGCTCTGCTTGGTATGCCTCGGATGAGTCCTTCTACTCAGAAGTACTCAAAAAGATTTCATCTTCTGACCAGAAGAAGTTCTATCAAGTTGTCACCATGCAGAACCATATGCCTTATGAAGATTTTTATCCTGATAATCAATTTAAGGATGAAGATACTTCTTCAAATTTGCAGGATGATGAGAAACAAAATATTGAAACCTACACAAAGGGTCTAAGCTATACGGATCAAGCAACAACTGAATTCTTGAATCAGCTCAACCATATCGATAGGCCAATCACCGTCGTATTCTATGGAGATCATCTACCTGGGATTTACTCCACGGCATATTCCAGCAAAGATAATATTCTCGGACTGCATGAAACTGATTATTTCATCTGGTCTAACGATGCTTCGAAATCGGCAGGCACCAAACTAGATGATGTCTCCAGCGCTTACACATCATCAAATTACTTCTCCGCACAGCTAGCCTCACATCTCAATGCAAAAGTCAGCCCCTATCTGGCTTTCCTGACGAAGATGCACGAAACCATCCCGGCAATCTCTATCCCCTCGTCGGCCGGAGGCAATGCTGATGAACCGGTTTATCTTGATGCAGCAGGTAATCGCATTAATAACAAACAGCTTTCCAAAGAAGCCAAGACAATGCTTCATGATTATCAACTCATTCAGTACGATATGAGCGTCGGCAAGAATTATCTGAAGGATACCGGCTTTGTCGATTTACCTCAATGATTTGTCTACAATAGCCTGAGATGGTAGTAAAAACAAAAGGCAGGTTACTCTTATGAAGATTGCGGTTGCTGGTACTGGCTACGTAGGGTTATCTATCGCATTACTGCTTTCTCAGCATAACGAGGTCCACGCGCTCGATATCGTCCCCAAGAAAGTCGAGCTGCTCAACAATGGCAAAAGCCCGATTGTTGACCCGGCGATCACCGATTTTCTGAAAAAAAATGCTTCCGGCGAGCGTCCACTTAACTTCCACGCTACGGTTAACGCACAAGAGGCATACGCAGACGTCGATTTCGCAATAATTGCGACACCAACAAATTACGATGAGAAAAAGAATTACTTCGACACGTCTAGTGTTGAAGACGCAATTGCCGCAGTACGTCAGTATTCACCGCACGCTTGGATCGTCATTAAATCCACTATTCCGGTTGGCTATACGCAACAACTTCGCGAAAATTTAGATGATGATTGTATTCTTTTCTCCCCTGAATTCTTGCGAGAAGGGCACGCACTATACGACAATCTGCATCCAAGCCGCATCGTAGTGGGCGCTCCACAAAACAACGCTGAATCCGTTCAGGCAGCACGGCAATTCGCCACATTGCTTGCCGAAGGCGCAGACCCATCAGAAAACAACCGCACAAATAGTGATGGCAGCACCGGTATCCCCACACTAGTGGTCGGTACCACCGAGGCCGAAGCCATCAAACTATTTGCCAATACGTATTTGGCTCTCCGAGTGGCGTATTTCAACGAACTTGATACCTATGCGGAAAGCCGCGGCCTGAACACCCGCGAAATCATCGATGGGGTATGTCTTGATCCACGTATTGGCGACGGTTATAACAACCCTAGCTTCGGCTATGGCGGATACTGCCTGCCAAAGGACACCAAGCAACTGCTGGCCAACTATAATCAGGTGCCGCAGAACCTTATCGAAGCTATTGTGGACGCTAACCGCACCCGCAAGGAGTTCGTTGCATCTGAGGTGATGGAGCGCATCAAAGGCGTTCAAAATCCTGTCATCGGCATTTACCGGCTGACCATGAAATCTGGTTCCGATAATTTCCGCCAGTCCGCCATCCAAGATGTGATGAAACAGTTCAAAGCAAATGGCGTTCCCGTACTTATTTACGAGCCCACATTGGATAAGCCCGACTTTCAAGGCAGTGAAGTCACTCACAATCTCAGCGAATTCAAAGAACGTTCATCCGTGATCGTGGCTAACCGCTGGAACAATGATCTCAATAATGTGGCTTTCAAGGTCTACACACGCGATCTGTTCCGCAGAGACTGATTTATCAACAGCTTATCTTGTTGGTGTTTGCCCAAATAGGAATATTCTGGACAAACACCAACAGCAGCATCACCGCTTGCCTTGGACTTTGCGGGCCACTACCTTCATCAGCTCGCGCTGTTTGGAACCGGTCGGGGCCAGCACGTCCACGTACTTGCGGATGGGGCTGTCCTCGGCGATCGCGCGCTCATGATGTTCCGGCGGAGCGGGACGCTCCACACCGCTCATCGCGGCGACCATCTGCGCCACGAACGGCGTCTCCTGCGCATAGCTCCAGTACAGCGAAGCGAAATCGCACCACGGATTCTTCCACGGCTTGTCAAAGCCGGCATAATGCACGATCTTCGGCGCCTTGCGTGATGCCATGTATGCCTGATACACGTTCGCCGGAGCGAAATCGAACACGCCATTGACACGACCGGCGCAATTGTGCATCACATTCCACGAGTAGTCCAGATACGTGACCTGTCCTTCACATTCCACGTTGAGAATGTCCTGGTCGTTGTAGATATATCCCGGCTTGGAGACGATTTCCAACCATTCGTGCACCGTATGGATCTCGCGCATACGCTCAAGGTTCATCACCAGCACACCAGCCTGGAAGTAGCCGTATGCGTCGCGCATATGCAGCTGCTTACGCACGTATTGCGCGCGCTCGCCGTTCTTCATATTGAGATTGCCGATGAAATCGATATCCGGCACTGCGCCGATCGCATGGTCGCCGAGTTCGGTGTCGAACAATTCGGCGATGTCGCCGTTGACCACCAGATCGCAATCCAGATACAGCAGCTTCGAATAGAACGGCAGCGCTTCCTGGATGATGAAGCGGTAGTAGGTTTCGATGCTGATATGAGCATTGCTGGTGGTGAGGTTGAAACCGGCCAGATAACGGCTCACGTCGAAGAAACGCAGCACGGCATTCGGGAACTTCGCAAAGAACTGCCGCATGTAACGCTTGTTCTCGTCGGTGATGTCGCGTTCCAACACGATCACGTCATACGTGCGACTCGTGGAAGCGTTCTTCAGCATTGAATAAATGGTGGTGGCGAGCATCGGCACATAGTTGTTGTCCGAGGCGAACACCACCGGCACCACGTTCGTGTACTTGCCATCAAGCGGCTCGAGCGTAGCAACCGGCTCCGGATGCAGGAAGTGGACGCACTGCAATCGCTTGATCTTCCAATGCGCGCCGGTGCGCTGCTTGTGCGCGATGAAAATATTGAGCAGTCGTTCCGAAAGATGCCCCACCGTACGGGTGGTCTGCACATCCATTTTGCTGAAATCAGTGGCGGCTGCGAATTCGTCAAGCAGCGGGAACAGCCATTCGTTGTATTCGAAGAAGATTTCCTTCCTCATGATGAACATATTGCAGAACGCCGCGGTACGCCCACCGAGCACGGCGTCGGCATCCACTTTGTAATCGGGATGACGTGCGCACAGAATGTCATACATGTGGCGCAGATCCTTCAATCGCAGATGCTCATCGGCGTCCCAATGCTGCTTGAGATTCGAGAATCCGCCGATTCGTCGAACGTCGTTCAAAGGTGTGGTGATGACGTCCCAGCCGTCCACTGTGCGCGCGATCGCATCGTCGTTGATACCGTATTCGGCGAGCGCGTGGCCGTCGATATACGAGTCGATGATTTCGCCGTAATCGTTTTCCTTATGTGGGGTGTCGGTGAAATCGAAATACCGGCGGTAATGACAGAAACCGTAATAGTCAGCGTCTTCGTTCTTCCAAGCCCAGTATTGCGCGGTCAGCTCGCAATAACGCGGGTTTTCCACGGAGATGTTCTCGCCTTCGTCATCATGCAGCGTGTTCGTGAAACGGGTCGTGGCCTGCGCCGCACCCACCTGCACCGGAAGAATGCTTTCCCCTTCGGGGAATGTGGCCTGCTTGTGTGCCGACACGAAGATCTTGATGTTCGGATGATGCTGTTCCGCTGTGAGAACCATGTGAGATATTCCGCCTTACTAAGACAAACGTCCTTTCCTCAATAGAATATATGAGAGTACTGCCGAAGAAGGGCGCGGCATCTGCATCGTCATATGCGTTTTGCGCTTGAACGCTTCGCACGAGTAAGATTGGACGTTTGTGAAAGACTTTTTCGAAAGCCTCAAGAAGAGGTACCACTATGCGATGGTGGTGTTCAAGGAACTGGTAAAGACCGATTTCCAGCTACGCTACCAAGGATCGTTCCTGGGCATGGTGTGGTCCGTGCTGAAACCGTTGATGTTGTTCGCTGTAATGTACGTGGTGTTCGTGAAGTTCCTGAAGTTCTCGGATGGCACTCCGACTTTCCCGATTTCGTTGCTGTGCGGCACCTGCCTGTGGAGCTTCTTCTCCGAGTCGACCAGCATGGGTATGCGCGCCATCGTTGATCGTGGCGATCTGCTGCGCAAGATCCATTTCCCGAATTACATCATTGTGGCGTCCACCACGATGGGTTCCATGATTTCCCTGGGCATCAACCTTGTGGTGGTCATCCTCTTCGGTTTCTTCGCCCACGCGCATTACACCTGGCGCATCCTGCTGGTTCCGCTCAGCATCATCCAGCTGTATTGCCTTGGTCTCGGCGTTGCTCTGCTTCTTGGCTCGCTGTATGTGTATTTCCGTGATGTGGCCCATATCTGGGAAGTGGTGCTGCAGGCCATGTTCTATGCCACGCCTATCATCTACCCGATTTCCATGGTGGCGCAGAACAAGGAGTTCTCCTGGGCTGCCGACATTCTGATGCTTAACCCGACCACGCAGACCATCATGGATATCCGCCATAACCTACTGTCTCCGGAATACGTGCCGACCGTGTGGACCATGGTGGATAACAAGCTGCTGTGTCTGCTGCCGTATGTGCTGTCCGCTTTGATTCTATGGCTGGGCATCCATGTGTTCCGCAAGTACAGCGCCAAGTTCGCGGAGGTGCTCTAAAGCCATGAGCGAGGTTTCGATGACTGATAACAACACTGTTGATGAGCGTCCGGTCGTACTCAAGGTCGACCATGTGGCCAAGTCCTTCCGTCTGCCCACCGAACAGGCCACCGGTCTGAAGATGGCTTTCCTGAACTGGACGAAGGGCATCAAGGGCTACACCGAGCAGCATGTGCTGCGCGACATCAATTTCGAAGTGCATCAGGGCGATTTCTTCGGCATCGTCGGCCGTAACGGTTCCGGCAAATCCACGTTGCTGAAGATCATTTCGCAGATTTACGTGCCGGAACAGGGTTCCGTGATGGTGAAGGGCAAGCTGGTGCCGTTCATCGAGCTGGGCGTCGGCTTCAATCCGGAGTTGACCGGACGTGAGAACGTGTATCTGAACGGCGCGCTGCTGGGATTCACGCACGAGGAAATCGACGCGATGTATGACGACATCGTGGAATTCGCCGAGCTTGAGGACTTCATGGACCAGAAGCTCAAGAACTATTCCTCCGGCATGCAGGTGCGTCTCGCCTTCTCCGTGGCCATCAAGGCGCAGGGCGACATTCTGGTGCTCGACGAAGTGCTCGCCGTCGGCGACGAGGCGTTCCAGCGCAAGTGTGACAACTTCTTCGCCGAAATCAAGAAAGATCCGACCAAGACGGTCATTCTCGTCACCCACTCCATGGACGCGGTGAAGAAGTACTGCAATAAGGCCATCCTCATCAAAGATGGCGAAATTATTGCCAGTGGAGACAAGAACGATGTCGCCGACCGCTACACCCTGGAAAATCTCAAGGTGGAGCGTAAAGAACATGAAAAGGAGGACAACGAAGACGAGAACGAGTACCCGCTTGGCCTGAGCGAACGAGTACCGACGTTCCGTGTAGTTCCCGTTTCCGAACAAATGCTCACCTGCAACGACACGTTCGAGTTCGACGTCGAATATGATCTGCGAGACAGCAAGGACGTCGAGTTCTATATTCCCATGTCGGTATTGGATGTAAAGCGCGGAGGTGTTCCCTACGACTGCGGTGTTTCATTCAAAGTCAACAAGACCGGCCACAACAAAGTGCATTTTGCGCTTCCGCTGAGCCTGTTCAATGATGGTGATTTCAAAATCATCGCTACCATGCGTATTATCCCCGACACCAGTAATCTGAGGAATTTCGAACAGCTTGCATTCACCAGTGACGAGAATTCCTGCTATTTCTCAGTGAGGAATCCTGGAACGGTGAACTTCGCCGGCTTGCTCAATGACTCTGCCATGAGAATCAACGAACTGGGCGTAAGCTCCTGCGATTAAACGCTGATGAACATGATTCCCGATGGGGTAAAGCGATTAATGCTTTACCCCATTTTTTGTATGCACAGCGATACAATTAAGGCCAATTGAGGAAAGCAACATTCCCGCATCAGGATGAGAGAATTATTGAGGGGAGACGTCTATGTCAAGACCATTGGCAGCGTCAAAGAAGATATGGGCTGCATTCTGCGCATTGGCCATGTGCGCTGCAGTGGGCATGACCACTGATCATATTGCCGTTGCCGATAGCGCAACACAGGACAGTAATATTGTCGCTTCGCTGAAATATATGAGCGAGCTCAACAAACTTCGCCAGACCAAGCGAACTACCTTGACCGCACAGCAGATTATCAAGGCTCAGAACGCCGACAACGGTGCCAATATGCAATCCGGACAGGTCGCAGAGGACACCGCCGACGGGTCCCCCGTCAATGAGCTCAACGTGAACTGGGATCTGATGAGCTGGGCACAGAGACGCGCCGACGCTTTGGCGGAACGCGCTGCGGTGAATCAAAGTCAGCCAATCAGCCATGACAATATGTATGTGGGCGCTCCATCATGGGCGGCCGAGAAGAAGCATAATCTTGCGGAAAGCCCGAATTATCAGAGCGGCACATACTGGTTCGGCCCCGAGGCGCTATTCATCGGATATCCACAAACCGGGCAAAGCAGCCATAACCCCATTCAATCTTGGTATAGCGAGCTATCCGCTCCTGCTGGCGGCAACAGGCAGGGATACGGCCATTACCTCACCGAAGTAAGCAAACTGGCAGATGTCGCTGGCATGGCCTCGGCGCAGGTGATCAGTGGCAGTTGGAAAGGCGCCACCATCGTCGTGCTGGAAATCGGCTATACGGGTGGCAGCTATGACAGAGGCACGTCACAGTCGGTACGCGATGCGCTCAAGCGATATGTCGGTTCCACGTACACGGTGAAATACCACGCTAATGGCGGCACAGGCAGCATGCCCGACCAGAAAATCGAAGCGGATTCCTATGAAACGCTGAACAGTAATCAGTTCACACGTACCGGATACCGGTTCAACGGATGGAATACCCAAAAAGACGGTTCCGGAACCTCATATTCTGACTACGCCTACATCCATAACATCGCCGATCTGGGTGAGACAGTGGATTTATATGCGCAGTGGACAGCAAATACCTATACTGTGTATTTCTCCCCAGGCAAGAACGGAGCAGGCGGTGGCTATAGCCGGGAATTCACCTATGACCAAGCACAGACTCTTCCGACTCCGGCAGAAGTCGGAATAAGCAATAACGACGGTACATTCGTCTCTTGGAACACCGAATACGACGGCTCCGGGACTTCATATCAGGCAGGGCAATCCATAAAGAACCTGACCGCCGAAGAGAACGGCAGTATAACCCTGTATGCACAATGGCAGGCAATCCATACCGTGCATTTCTACTCTTACGATTCAGTACCCGAATATTCCGAGGATCAGAAGGTTGTAGATGGCGAAACCGCCACACGGCCTGCCGACCCCACCCGTCCAGGATACGCATTCCGAGGATGGTCCACCGGATATTCCAATGATTCACCTCTGTATGATTTCAGTACTCCTGTAACCAGCGATATCTTGCTATATGCGCAGTGGGATTCATATCCGTACACCATCCGCTATGATGCCAACGGCGGCACGGGAAGCATGCCCGATCAAAAAGTCCCATCCAGACCGAGCAGTACCGCAGCGACGCTGAAACCAAACGAATTCAAATACAACGGCAAAGTATTCACTGGTTGGAACACCAAGCCAGACGGCAGCGGTACGGCGTACAAAGACAACACGGCATATGGTGAATTCAGCGCTACCAATGCCGATCAGGTAATCACTCTGTATGCACAATGGACCGACGCCAAGGTGAAATCCATCGATGCCATTACCGCGAAATGCAGTTTTGACAAATGCTATCCAATCTTTCCAGACGAAGTGACTATCCATTTGAGCAACGGCAAAACCGTTACGGAAGACGTGGATTGGAACCAAGAACAGGCCGAGGCAATCCGAAATAAGGACGCGTCAGAGCTTCACTTGGGCGACGTGTTCTACGTCGATAGCATCAGTATCGTGGGATTCCCCAATCAGAAAATCCGTGCAACAGTGGTGGTATCCGATATCGCCGCACCGTCCATAAAGGGATTGGACACCATTAGTGCCAAGGCAGGAGATCGCTCATTCAGTACGATGTATGGCATAAGCGCCGTTGACGATCATGATGGCGACGTGACCGGCAATGTCACGGTTTCCGGCAAGTTTGATATTTCGACACCTGGAGATTATCGACTTACCTACACGGTAAAAGATAATGCCGGTAACATAGCGGCGGGCGATCGCACGATCCATGTGACGGAAAGCAAAATCGTAACGATAACGTTTGATGCCAACGGGGGGAACGGATCCATGGCTCCGCAAACCTTCGGCATTGAAGAATATCAGTGGCTTCGATCTTGCGAATTCACTCGTACTCATTACAATTTCACAGGATGGAACACCAAGGCCGATGGTACCGGTCAAAAATACAGTGGCAGTATATGGGATACTGTGATCTTCCATGATTCGGACGTTTCCGGAAACGGAAAGATGACATTGTATGCGCAATGGGAGCGCGCCTCCTACACCGTAGTTTTCGAGCCGAACCTCCCGAACGACTCGAGTATCGGAATTGTCTCAGCGCAGAAAATCAAGTACGACGAGTATGCGAATCTTGATGGCAATACCTGCAGTGCACCCGGATATACCTTCATTGGGTGGAATACGGAATCCGACGGCACCGGCATCAGCTATTCCGATAGACAACGAGTCAAAAACATCTACGACGAGCACGGATATAGCCAATACCTGTATGCGCAATGGAAGGCGAACAAGTACACAGTGAAGTTCGACGCTAACGGCGGAAACGGCACCATGCCCAACCAGACACTGACATATGACAAAAAGGAAAGGCTGAATCGTTCAACGTTCAAAGCCCCCGCTGGCAAAATGATCACCGGCTGGAATACCAAAGCCGACGGCAACGGCACAGGGTATGATTACTGCGCTCCGGTGAAGAATCTGCTGACAAGCGGTTCCATAACCCTATATGCGTGGTACAGCCCAATACGCTACAGCGCCATCTCCGTACAGACCCCACCGAAAAAAGCCTCGTATAAGACAGGCGAAACGCTTGATACGACAGGACTTGTGGTATCCGCAATACAAGACAATGGCGATACAGTACAACTGCCAAGCAGCGAGTATACGCTCTCTCAACCGAATATGAATTCCAATGGCACCAAGCGCGTTACCATAACATTGAAGTCCGATACGGCAAAGACAACATGGTTCGACATCACTGTCGGCTCAGCTGCGCCGACAGTGGAGGAAAGCCATTCGATAGCGGATTCCGACGAAACAGTTACCAACTACGTCGTCAGTCTCAAAGAAGGCACGGCAACCGACGTGTTGAACAAGGCTATCACCGGAGCCGAAGCGTTGCAGGCCTACAAGCTGATGTCATATCCGGAGATCAGTGTGTTCTTTGTGCAAGCACATACCAAGACGTTCGCTTCCGACTTCGCACGCTGGACTGCAGCAAATGGCATTGCTGTGGACACGGTGGCGTATACGCGTAGCAAACTCCGCGAAGAAGAAATTCGCTATGGGAACACCACATCTTCCGACATCGCGACAGCCACAAAATGGAAATCGGGGAACACGATCCGCAAGCCGCAGAAAGATTCCTCGGATCCGAACACCAACATCTATGATGCCTGGGGCATTACCGCCATTGGTGCAGATAAGGCGCAGCGAACCAATGTCGCGTATAAGCCAACTCTGACCGGCGTAATCGATTCCGGTATCGAGGATGATAATCCCGATCTGCAGGGGCAGGTGAACAGCACCTATTCCGTTGATTGTACGGTGAATGGAATTCCGCAGCAAGGAACCAACTCCTCGACGGGGCATCCTGTATGGTGGCCGACCGCAGACGACAATGTCGATAAACATGGTACGCACGTTTCAGGCATCATCGCAGCGTCTCACAATGGCAGTGGCGTTGATGGCGTAAATCCGAATACAACATTGGCAGCCATACGTGTGCTCAAGCATAACCGTACCTACCTCGAACAGGAAGTCTGCGGATATGTATGGGCAGCCAAAGTGGGAATGGACGTCACCAATGCTAGCATCGGCAGTCTGTCGCCCGACTATCCAGGTAAGTATGCAGTCGACAAGGCGTATGACACCGTTCTGCAACGAGCTGTGAGTTATGCGGCCAAGAACAACGTCGTCAACGTTGCCGCTGCCGGAAATAACAAGCTTGACCTCGACAATATACACGATGACACGTCTTTGGATCGAATGCGCAGACAAATCGAAAAGCGCCAGCCGCGTGAGGTCATCGGGCAAACCGTCGATGCCTGCAACGACAAAAATACGTTCAATTCACTGACCGGCTTGGCGAATCAGCAAAGCCCAGGTCTTGGAGGTTCTGGGCTTTCTCTTGCCAACAACAAGGGATACATCGTTCCTGCCATGCTTGACGGAGTGCTTGCCGTATCCGCAGTGCAAAAGAGAAGCGCTCATTCCGTAACATCATTGAACCGCGCCAGCTTCTCGAACTACGGTGCCAACACTATTGATGTAGCAGCTCCAGGAAATTGGATCTACTCAACCTACGGAACCGACTATGACTATATGAACGGCACCTCGATGGCATCGCCTCACGTGGCAGGCGTCGCCTCACTACTCAAATCGGTTCATCCGAATTATTCTGCTTCGCAGATTACGCAACTGCTTAAAAAGCAGGCCAAGGAACTGTACGACAACTTGGAAGCGCCAACAGACGGAGCAGAATACCGCGGCACTGGTCTTGTCAACGCTTATGCGGCAATGACGGAGGACCAGGAGAAACCCACTGTTTCCGCACAGTATTCAACCGACGGCGGATCCAGTTGGCATAATCTGGCCAACGCCATCATTCCAGGCAAGGCAACCATCCGCGTGACAGCAGCCGGCCCTGTATCAAGTGCATCAGTGAATGTCGCAGGGCAAAATCGTTCCGCCCGAGGTAACGACAGCTACAACGGCAACGTGTCAATAACTGCTGACGTCGATTTCTCCACGTTAACTGCTATTGAAACACGCTCGCTGACAATCAAGGCCTATGGCTTGAATTACGACGTATCGAATGACGACGTAAGCAAGACCATTCAGTTCCAGGCAGGACATACTGCATATGCCACGGTGGCGTTCAATTCGAACGGCGGATCCACGGTCGCTTCCCAATCGGTGAGGTACGGGTCCAAGGCCGTGCAGCCAACGAACCCGACCCGCGCCGGCTACACGTTCCAGGGCTGGTACACCGCCAAGAACGGCGGCACGAAGTACGACTTCAAGCAAACCGTAACAAGCGACGTGACCCTCCACGCGCATTGGGTGAAAGAACCCGCCGCATTGAGGCGCTTGGCCGGCATGACCCGCTACGACACCATGGAGGAGATCGTCGGAACCGGAGGATGGAAATCCGGGGGCACTGTGATTGTCGCTTCAGGCGGCAACTATCCCGATGCCCTGGCGGCTTCTGGCTTGGCCGGCACCCTGGATGCCCCCATCGTACTGACTGATGGGAAAACGCTGTCCTTCCAGGCGTTCACGCGTCTGACTGATCTCGCCCCGTCCAAGATTATTGTCGCCGGCGGCCGCGCGGCCGTGTCGGACAGCGTGATGGACGAGTTGGGAAGTCTCTGCCCCAATGTGGAGCGGGTGGCTGGCGCGACACGTGTAGACACGTCCCTGAACCTGTATCGTAGGGGATCCGGTTGGGGCTCTACCGCCATACTGGCTACGGCCAGCAACTTCGCCGACGCACTAAGCATCAGCTCGTACGCTTATGCGACGAAGGCTCCCGTGTTCCTAGTTGATTCAAATGGTCTAACCAACAACCAACAGTCAGCACTCTCGAACGGACGCTTCTCTAGGATCGTCGTGGTCGGCGGCGTCAACGCCGTGTCCGAACCAGTGGCGGCGAAAGCCCAATCCATAACCGGGGCGCAGCTGACGCGTTTGTCTGGTGCGACCCGTTACGAGACGAGCGAGCGGATCGCCAGGTGGACGACGGGGCACGGCCTGGGCATGAACGGCGTCGTGTACGCGACCGGCGCGAACTTCCCCGACGCCCTGGCGGCCGGTCCTCTCGCCGGCAAGGCCAAGGCGGCGACCCTCCTGGTCGAGGACGCCCACAGCCCCGCGGTCTCGTTCTCCGCGGAGTACAGGGGCAAGGTCGACAACGCGTACGTGGTCGGCGGCGTCAACGCCGTCAGCCAAGCCACAGCAAACGCCATAGCCGACAGCCTCGGACTCAAACACGCACAATGACGGCATAAATCATTAAGAGGGGTGACCATGCGCAACTGAACCGCACCCCGATCGTTGGACTGAAGAAATTCAGATTCGATGATCGGAGGTGCGGTTCTTTCGTATGTGCGGGGATCGAAGAAGACGTTACGACGACGGATTCCGGCGCGAGGCGCTGGAACTCATCAAGGCCGGAGCCAGCAGGGACACGCTCGCCGGACGGCTTGCCATGCCCAAGCAGACCGCGGAAAAATGGATCATACTATACAGGTCCGGCGGCGAGGAGGCGGTCATGGGAGGCAACGGCAGCAGGAGCTACGACTGGGAGACGAAGGTCGCCGCGGCGCGCGGCCACGTCGAGAACGGCATGGATTGGCTACAATGTATTAGACAGTCCGATGAGGGACGAATGACATGGGATTGGAGGCCGACGATGGCCGGCCCGAAACATCCCCGCCACCACGGCGAGGCGTTCAAACGGCAGATCGCGCAGTCGTGCGAGAGCGGCAAGCCATCCCGGGAGATCAGGGCCGGGCACGACATCGCGCGATCGACCCCGCGGCGCTGGGTCCAAGGCATCCGCGACAGCGG
>ERZ1026978.479-NODE-479-length-20615-cov-6.134144_pt1 | contig 20615 bp, 18 predicted proteins | sample MGYA00519560_ERZ1026978 | MGnify/ENA primary metagenome ERZ1026978 (study PRJEB26926, sample SAMN06164401) | human gut metagenome | biome: ENVO:00009003; feature: ENVO:2100002; material: ENVO:00002003 | host: Homo sapiens | place: USA | collected 2012 ... | reverse complement strand
CGGACACGAAGAAGTACTGCTGCTCGAGGCGCAGAGCCTTGCCCTGCGGGGTGGAATCCTCCGGGTAGAGAATCTTGGAGATGTTCTCGGCCTTGACCTGCGGCTTGACGGCGTCGAGGTATTCGGACTTGTTGAAGGTGAGCAGGTCGAATTCGTCGTAGCTCTTGGCGCTCCACAGGCGCAGCGTGTTGACGCGGCCGGATGCGTAGCCGGGGACCATGTAGTCGACGGGCACGGCGCGCACGGACCAGGCCGGCTTCCAGATCTTCTTGCCGTTCTCTTCGACGACTTCGCCGCCGAAGGAGACCTTCTGGGAACGGTTGTAGTCGATGTGGCCCCAGGGCTCTTCGTTGGTCAGCCAGTAGTCAGGCTTCTCGATCTGCTTGCCGTCCTTGTCGAAGGCCTGCTCGAAGATGCCGTACTTGTACTGGATGCCGTAGCCGAACGCGGGTACGCCGAGGGACGCGAGCGAGTCGATGAAGCAGGCGGCGAGACGGCCGAGGCCGCCGTTGCCGAGGCCCGGCTCGTGTTCGACGTCGATGACGTCCTGCGGCTCGAAGCCCAGGTCCTTGACGGCTTCGTCGAACTGGTCGATCATGCCGGCGTTGAGCAGTGCGTTACGCAGCTGCTTGCCCATGAGGAACTCGGCGGACAGGTATCCGACGGCCTTGGTGTTGCCATTGACCATGTCCTGCTGGGTCTTGAACCATGCGTCCTGCAGGTAGTGGCGGACCACCAGCGAGGAGGCGACGTACACGTCGGCGGGGGTGGCCTGCTCGACGGTGACGCCTTGGCTGTACTTCAGCTGTTCGCGGATGCCGTCCGCGAACTCGGCGGTCGTGACAGGTGACTTGGGTGCAGTGATTTCAGTCATGTCTGACTCTCTTTCCGGATTATGCTTCCTGTGTTATTATGCGACGGCTTGGTGACCACGCCAATAAGTTCCGGTGAACGCTGCGTAACGTTATGCAATCGTTTGCAGAAACATGGAATATCATACAGGATTTGCCATAAATACGCCAAATCGGCTATATATCAACCACATTTTGAGACGACAGAAAACGTTGCCACGTTGGAAAACAACGTATTGCAACACCTGATGAAAGCCCGATGAAACACTTTTGCAAAAACGCAAAGCATCCGAAACCGCACCGAGAACCGCCGGCCGACGCGAAAAGGCAATCGTCACCCCTAGAGGCACAATGGAGTCATGGCCGCAATTCGAGAACGAGACATACCCGCGGGCGAGCGCGCGTGGCAGCAGTGGAACGACGCAGCGCAGCGACTGCGCGAGGACGGGGCGGACTCGGAGTCCCTGATGCCGGCGCTGCCCCGACCGACATGGGCGATGGCGGTGCGATACACCTTATATCTGCTGGAGCGCAAGGCGCCCGGCCCCGGCGTGGAAGTGCGAGTCGCACCATGGGGAGCCGTGAAGATCCTGGATGGCCCGGCGTCCGACCCGCACAATCTCACGCCGCCCGATGTCATCGAGCTCGACCCCGAGGTGTGGCTCCGTCTCGCCGCCGGCATCACCACATGGTCCCAAGAGAAGGACGCGGGGCGCATCACCGCTGTCGGCGAGCGCGACGACCTGAGCGACCTGCTGCCGCTCTGACCGGCCGCGGGCGCCCGTACTTACCGGCCTTCCGGCATGGGCGGCACCGTCGGGCTGCCACCCATGCCGACGCACGACAATGCATCTGCCACCCGCGGCGCATACTCCTTGACGTAATACTGCGCCTGCGCATGCCACAACTCGTAGTACTTGCCGTTTTCGTCGGCCACGAGCTGGTCGTGCGTGCCATACTGGACGATCGCGCCATGGTCGAACACGGCGATGTCGTCGCAGAACTTGCACGACGACAACCGGTGGCTGATATACACGGCCGTCTTGTCGCCGGCGATGGCGATCTTCTGCGCCTCGCCGCCCGAGACTTCCACGCCGTTCTTGTCGAGCTCCTTGTACAGGGGCGTGTCAAGTCCGTCCGGCAGCGTCTTCAACCGGTCGCCGAAGTCAGCCTTACTCAGGCAGTCCATCACGCGCTCACTGCCGTAGTGCGCACCGGCCGCCACGTTCTGGCCGAGCGGCAGGGCGAACAGCCGAAAGTCCTGGAACACCACGGCGAAGATGCGCATGTATTCGTCGTAGCGGTATTTGCGGATGTCGATGCCGTTGAGCAGGATTTGCCCTTCGATCGGGTCGTAGAGCCGGCACAGCAGATTGATGAACGTGGTCTTGCCGCTGCCGTTCATGCCCACTACCGCAAGACGTGAGCCGACTTTGAACTTCAGGTTGACGTGCCGCAACGCCCCACGCGTCCTCGAGCGCGTTTGGGTAGCGGAACGAGACGTCGCGGAACTCCACGTCGTACTGGCGGTCGGCGCGCTTCTCGGTGGTCAAGTTGTGTGTTTCTGCAAGTTGGTGTCCACAGTATGGGCACTATTTTTCAGCAGCGTAGGCGGCTGGTTTCCAGCAGAAACTGCGCCGTCGGAACCCGCCGCCCTTTTCTTCCCGGCTATCTGGTCATGAGGGCGTGCTCGCTACGGTAGGAGCCTCCTCGAATCCGGTGAGCCTTCCGTGGTGCACGGTGCGGTCGATCGGCATGTAGCCGAACTCGTCGATGACCGGGAGCCTCGCCCTGGCGATCGGCCGGAGCTCCGCGTCGAGCCGCCCCCGTTTCGCGCGGCGCAGCCGCATGAGCAGCCCGGTCGCGGTGAAGAACCCGACCGGTATCGCGCGCATGCACGCGAGCCTGCCCAACGCGACCGCGAGATGCGTCTTGCCGGTGCCGACGGGCCCGTAGAGCACGAGATTGAATTGACACGCCATTCTGGACTACTTCAATTTGGCAAAACACACATCAGCACGGTGTACACCACCCAGGTCAGGGAACACGGCATGCTTCCCTCGACCGGCACGGTCGGCGACTCGTACGACAACGCCATGGCCGAGAGCGTCAACGGCGCGTACAAGACCGAGCTCGTCTGGCGACGCAAGCCCTTCCAGGATTTGAGGGACCTGGAATTGGCGACGTTCCGGTGGGTCTCGTGGTGGAACTCGAAGCGTCTGCACCAGTCCTTGGGCTACAGGACACCGGAACGGACCGAAACCGAGTATTATGCAAACCAAGCGGCGCAAGCCGCCCCACTATAAGGGCGGAACAAAAATCAGGCCATATCACTTCGTCAACGCCTTGCTGGTGTTGTGTGATATGACCGCCTTCATCATTGCCTCGGCGATTGTATACGTGGTGCGGAATGCGGGAGACCTGTACTCCACGCGTTTCTACTTCTACCTTGCTTTATGGGTGTATACGCTTGTCGGCTCGCTGATTTGGATATATTGCCTGCACAGTGTGGGCGTGTACCACCGTCATGTGATGGGTGACGGCTACCAGCTCAATGCGTTTTTGGTCAAAGGTGCGATTTTCGCGGGTCTGATGGTTTGCGCGCTGAATTCCATTCTCAACGTGTACGTACCGTTGGTGACCACCGGTTTGGCGCTTCTGTGTGCGTTACTGGTTACCATTGTCGAACGTCTCATCATCCGTCAGTTCGTGCTGTTCAGCCGTGAGAAGGGCGCGTATTCGTACGGCACCGTACTGGTAGGCTCTCCCGAGGGCATTGAACATGCCTTGGAATTCCTGAGCAAGAAAAGCCAGCTAAACTATCATGTCGTTGCGGTGTGCCCGATTGGATTGAACGAGAAGAACGGTCTTGTGGAGGCTGTCGGCGCGCCCGAGGGGTTCAAGCAGCGGATCCATGAGATTAGCGGCAGAAATATCGTGACGTTGCCGTATTGCAAGAATTTCGCCGAACGTGCCGTGGCCGTGGGTGTGCAGACGGTGATGGTCACCGATGTGATGCAGCGTTTTCCGATAATTTCAACACATTCGTGTTGGATCTGGAATCCATGAATCTGGAGATCGCAGTTGTCACCTCCGCGGTGGATGTGAGTGGCCATGAGACCAATATCCGCGTGCTCCAAGGCACCACGGTGATGACGATCAGCCTGCCGCAGTATTCGCCGTGGGCCATGTGTAAGAAGCGCGCGTTCGACATTGTGGTGTCGCTGATTGCGCTGTTGGTTTCCGCGATTGTCAGCGTTCCCGTCGCCATCGCCATCAAGCTCACCGATGGTGGCCCGATTTTTATATGCAGACCCGTGTGGGCCGCCGTGGCAAGACGTTCAAGATGATCAAGTTCCGTTCCATGGTGGTGAACGCGGACAAGATGAAGGCGGAATTGGCCGAGGAAAATGGACAGAAGGGCCGTTTCATTTTCAAGATGAAGGACGATTCGCGAGTTACCAAGATGGGCAAGTTCATTCGCAAGTTCTCCATTGATGAGCTTCCGCAGTTCCTGAACGTGCTGAAGGGTGATATGAGCGTGGTGGGACCGCGCCCGCCGCTGCCTGAGGAAGTGGCGCAGTACGACCAGACATATGCCACTCGTATGCTGGTCAAGCCCGGCATCACCGGTCCGTGGCAGGTGTCCGGCCGTTCCAATCTGAGCCGGGAGGAGTCTGAATCCTTGGATGTCAGCTATGTGCAGAACTGGTCCATGTTGGGCGACATCGTGCTACTGTTCCGCACCGTCGGCGCCGTTGTAACTCACAAGGGTGCATATTGATAGGTTCTGATGGAGATGAGACATAGCAAGGGATTCCATCAGGGGAACGGCAGTTTCAGGTGCTGGGTAAGCTCGGAAGTACAAGGGAAGCAATACGTGATATGAGTATGGTCGATACGCAATCGCATAATACGAAAACCGGCGTGAATGGTTCGCAAAAGCCGATTCGCGTGGCTCAGATTGTCGGCAAAATGGTTGGCGGCGGTGTTGAATCTGTAGTGATGAACTACTACCGGTATATCGACCGCAGCAAAGTGCAGTTTGATTTCCTTGTCGATGAGGATTCCACGCGCGTTCCTGAAGAGGAAATCACTACTTTGGGTGGTCGTGTATTCCGCATACCGCCGTACCAGCATCCGATTCGTTACCGTCGTGAGCTGATTCGTCTGATGCACGAACAGCAGTGGCCGATTGTGCACAGCAACATCAACACTCTGAGTGTATTCCCATTGTCGGCAGCGAAGAAAATGGGAGTGCCTGCCCGCATCGCGCATTCTCATTCAACCATGGGCAAAGGCGAGTTTGCGAAGAATGCGATGAAGCTTGTATTGAGGCCGTTCGCAAATGTGTACCCGACAGTAAGGTTTGCGTGCGGACATTATGCGGGTGAATGGTTGTTTGGCAAAAACCATGATTTTACTGTAATTCCGAACGCCATTGAGCTGGATAAATTCCGTTTTGATTCTACAGTTCGTCAAAAGGTACGCGAAGAATTCGGTATTGCCGATGACACATTCCTGATAGGGCATGTTGGCCGCTTTATGCCTCAAAAGAACCAGGTTTTCTTGGTTGACATGCTTGCGGATCTGCTGCCTAGTAGGCCTAATACGATGCTTGCCTTTGTGGGAGAAGGACCTGATAAGGCGGATGTTCAACAGCATGCTGAAGAGCTTGGTGTTGTTGATCATGTGATGTTTCTGGGACAGAGATCTGATGTCAATCGTCTATACCAAGCATTTGACGTGTTCTGCCTGCCTAGTCTATATGAGGGACTTTGCTTAGTTGGCGTTGAGGCGCAGCGCGCTGGTCTCCCATGCCTGTTCTCCGACGCAATTACACGAGAAGTTGATGTAACAGGCACATCTAAATTCATGCCCATAGAATCGCATGAAGAATGGAGCTCTTCTATACTGGCATTGGAACCGGGGATACGAATCGATTCCTCCGATAAAGCGTTCTCCGACTATGATATTTCCGAGAATGCCCGGGAACTGACTTCAATTTACTTGAAACTTTTTGAGAAGAAATGAAAAGCAATATGGATCCGCTAGTTTTAGTTGTCATACCTGTATATAATATTGAGCCTTATCTACATGAATGTGTGACAAGTGTGATAAGGGGGCTGCGGACGTTTTCTTGGAGATGATCACGCAGCCATTCCCTGGCTTTGACGGTATTTGTACAGGACTCATCCAACCAATCGACCGTTTGATGCGCTCGTGGTCGTGCCAGCGGATGCAGTCGTCGATCGGGACGAGCACCCCGTCGCGGGTATGCTCCCCCCAATGCCCAGGATAGACGGGCTCCGTCCTCATGCGTCCGAGGAACCCCTCCGCGGCGGCGTCGTCCGGGGAACGGCCTTTGGCGCCCGTCGACCGCGCCGGGCCGTAGCGGTCCATGAGCGCCAGCCATCCGGGCCGCCGGCAGTGGCATCCGCGGTCGGAATGCACCAGGGGCCTCGCTCCCTCCGGCAGCGTTTCCACGGCCTTGACGAGCATCCTGTTGGCGAGCTCCGCGTTGGGACCGGGCCCGGCCGTGTACGCGACGATCTTGCCGTCGTAACAGTCGATCGGCGGGGAGAGGTACACCTTCCCATCCCTGGCCTTGATCTCGGTGATGTCCGTGAGCCATTTCTCGTTCGGCATCTCAGCCGTGAAATCGCGGTCGGCGAGGTCGCCGGGAGCCGGCGTGGTCTCGCCCTCGTATGAGCCGTACCCGCGTCGTTCGGGAACATGCGCCGTCGGACCATCCTCGGCCATGATCCTGCGGAGCGCCTTCTCCGAGACGCGGGTTCGGAGCACGGCCCTGACCCTGCGGTACCCGTACCTTCCCCTGGAAGAGGCGAACGCCTCCGCCACCTCCCGCATCAACGCGTTCCCCAGTTCCGGCTCCTCGACCCTGCGGCGCGGGGCCTCGGCGTCGCCGGCGGATCGATCCCGTCGCATCGCTGGCCTGTCGGCCTGGCCGGCGTTCCTGTTCTTGGGTCGCAGCGCGGCCATGCCGCCCTCGCGGTACGCCCTGACCCGGTTGCGGACCGCTCCGATGCCCGCACCGAGCCGTTCGGCGGCCTGCTTCCGCGCATGCCGCCCAGCACCAGTTCGATCGCCTTGGCCCTCGTCTCCATTAGGATGATGGGTTTCGCCATATGGCCGGCATACCCGGGATCCTTTGCCAGCCAGCGTTCCAGGCACTGCCTGGTCGGGTATCCCAGATGCCTCACCACCTGGGCCGTGGTCATCGGCGTGGCGGAGTACAGATCCACCGCGCGCTGTCGTTCCTCGGGACCGGACATATGATAATCCTTTCGCTCAGTCTCCAAGAAAACGTCTGCGCCCTGTTCTCCTGCATGGAAAACTCGTTCTGCAAGGCAATGTCAAATCTGTAGGCAAGCTGCGCTTTTCCCGTTCTGCTTCTCCACCTCGTTCCATAAGGTTTCGCGGTCAGAGAAAGAGGGTGGAGCATGAGATGGCAGCAGGATTTCGGAACAGATTACGCCGCCCTTTTGGCGTAATCGCTGTCCTCGCTGTAATGCTCACTGTGCAGCTTTTCGCCGGAGCGATAGGCGGCAGCAGCCACAGCAGACTGTCCGGCGCTGCGCTTAATCCGGGTCACATGAAAATGATACAGTGCGATAGTCAATCACCCCCAAACTCATTTTTGTTGTGCTCGTTGATGGCCTCCATGAGCAGACCCTTGACTTCCGTCAAGGCGAATGCTTTTCCGCAAAGGTGTAAAACTCGGTTTCGGTCAAAACCTTTGTCAGCGATGCAACGCTTTCAATAGCTGCGCCACGGGTGATAAGATGATGTGCCCGCTTGCGCCGATCTCCCTTTTCGTAGTATGCGGCACGGTTTTCAAGTTGCTGCTTTTTGTGTTGGAGCTGCAAGAGCTTGCGTTCTTTCCGCTTTCTCCGCTTCCAGTTCGGGGATAGTTTTCTGTTTTGCCATAATGCATGACCTCCTTGATTTTGATGTAGGGATATAAAAAGACCGCCTACTTTTTTGTAGACGGTCTATGTAACTATAGAGGATAGTTTTTTTATTGCGGCATTCCACCGTTTTTAATGATGGAGTTTGCTACTCCCTCTGCTGCGGCTGTCACAAACGCAGAGGAAATGGTCTTAATTGTTTCGATAACAAGGGGGAGTCCTTTTTGCACAATTACATCTTTAACCTTTTTCCATTGGGAGTTATCTCGGATTTTATCAAGAAAATCATTGCCCTCCCATGTTAAAGAACCTACGTCGAAGCTCCATAAACTGTTATCCGCATACCGGGCACCGTAATCAGAAATCAGCCCAGCCTCATTTAATATTTTGCAATGATAGGCGACAGTTTCCATGTCGTAGCCACTAATGTTCAAATTATAAATCGCTGTTGAACGGTATTCTTCTTCAATTTTCAAAAGAATGAGACGAACAAGCTCCATGTCTCGCTTCATGGATGCTCCTTTCATGGATGCTCTTTTTAATCATACTTGCTATCTGCGAATGGTTTGTTAAATCGTTCGTAGATAGCAAGTCCGCAGGGATAGCCGCTTAGCGACGCAAGGGGCGCAGCCCCTTGTACGGAACGGAGTGGCGCAAAACAGCCCGAATATTCGTATGTTTGGGCTGTTTTGCCTTGCAGAGCGCACATGCATGGCTTGCCCCTGTATAGAAGTGCGCCCTTTGTTCCAAAGGGATTTATAGCACCGCCTAATCCTCAAGATACAAGCCTTCATCAATATGACAAATTGCCTTTCGGATATTTGAAGCAATGATTGATGATGCCTTTTCGTATTCTGTACTATATATACCCAGCAAACTGAAAATGCAGGATTTCTTACAGCGTCTGACAAATGCATTATTGAATGCTGCCTTTGTGTTTTGAGAGAAGGACTGGTAATATACATCCTTTCGAAAGCAAGCTTCATATATCTGAACATAGAAATTTCCATGACAGAGGAGGGGCATGAAGTCAATACAAGTAGCGAATGCTTTCATTCTTCGCCATGGCTCTGATATCGACATTACGAATCTTGTGCTGAACAAGCTCGTTTATTTCGCACAAGTCGAGTCTCTGCGCGCAACCGGGAAACCATTGTTCGAAGACAAGATTGAAGCGTGGCCTTACGGTCCGGTTGAGAGGAACGTTTATTTCACTTTCCAAAAATACGGACGCAACAGGATTCTCAAGCCCGAGGGCGAAACCGCAAAGGATGAACAGACCTTATCCGTCGTAGATGGGACGGCAAAGAAATATGGTTTTCTGACGGCATTCGATCTTGTGAGATTCTCCCATCGAAAGAACTCCGCTTGGAAGAATGTCTACAGGGAAGGAGAAAACGTCGAAATCACCAACGATGCCATTCTCGCATCCGACGACGGTCTGACCTTCCCCAAAAACACTCTTGCATCTAGTTTGGATGAAGTAAATGCAAAATGGCAGAACACCTTCAGGATTCTGCGAAATGCCTGAGCAATACACTGACGAGTGGTGGCATATCCAAGCGCCGCCACTCGTTTTTCCATCTGATGATTTCGCAGAAGCAATGACACAAGCAATCGTCCGAGTACACAGGAAGCAACTTGACGACATCGGCGGATTTACCGTGGAAAGAGACAATGACGCCGGTTTCGTAAGTGGCGTTGTGGATTCGACCTTTCTGCCGGTATTCGGTCAATCGTCGAAAGAACGATTCGAAGATTTGTTTCGACAAATGGCGCATCTTACCTTTCACCTAGCCAAAAATCATTATTTCGCTGATGGCAACAAGCGCACCGCAATGGCCATATCCTTGGCCATCCTGAAAATGGAAAGAATTGATTTGGATATCGATGATGATCCAGAGCCAGGACGAAATACCCTATATAAACTCATTTCCAGACTGGTGACAGAAGAAATCACGGAAGAACAATTTGCCGCAAGCCTGAGGAGAAGTGGACGTTTAATCGATGAATGATGACGGGCTGCCGCCTGTCCGCTACAGCGCAAGGTCGACCGTCCCATGCGAGTGCTCGGCTACCGCACGACCGCCGAGCCGTTCGCTCACGAACCGCCAGACCTACAAGCCTGACGAAGGCGTTGCGCTTACAAATGAACAACGGGTGGCATCCATACATCATGATGAACGAGTAAGGTTGACGGGGAGGGGGAACCACATGAACCAGGCATGCGCACACAACGACACCATCGACGCGGGCAACCATCATGGCCGACCGCAATACCGGCCGTTCCTGCGATTTCTGACAACGCAGGAACGCAACGTCATTTGGCTGCTGCTGGCCATCGCTTTTCTCCCGGTGGACGGCACCACGCTCGGCCTGTACGCGCCGTTCTGGTCGCCAATCAGTCCGGCGCTGTTCGCCGTGTACTGCCTATGCAATTGGCATCAACTGCGCATCGCAGCCAATCGATACCTGCCAATGTTCCTCCTACCAGTGGCCTGCATAATCCTGTCCATCCCGGGATGGCTGAAATTCGGTATCCATCTCAACGCCGCGTTCATGAGCATCACCGGATTATTGGGCGTGCTCGCCACTTTGGGTGCGATCGCCATTGCGTTCGGCATCAAACGCATTCCATGGCGTACGCCATTGCGGATTCTCATCGCTTCTTACTGGTTCTCCTTCGGCGTGGGCGTGGTGCAATGGCTATCCATCCATCTGCATATCAAGCCGTTGACCGACTATTTCGCGCACCTCATGTACCGGCAGTACATCAATGAAAGCTCAGTGTGGGGCGGTGGTCGCCCGCAGTTCCTGTTCGCGGAGCCCAGCTATATCGGCATGCATCTGTTCGGCGTATTGCTGCCGCTTATGTGGCTTATGCGTGGGCGCGACCGTATCTATGCCAAGCGGTTGCGCAACCTCATCGTTGTGTATGCGATTGGCTCTGTGCTGATGCAGGCCGGCACCCGGATCGTTCTTGATTCGGTGGTGGCGTTGCTGGTTGCCATTATTGTGCATAATTCGTGGTGCGACAAGAAACAGCGTGTGCGTGGTATTGCGCAGCTGCTGGGTGCGGTTATGCTTGGTCTGCTGGGCGTGCTTGCCGATTCCCGACTATCTTCGATTGCGGAAAACGGTGCCGAAGGAGACGGATCGTTCTTCGCGCGAATCTACCAGAGTCTTGACCCGATATGCGGGCTGCTCGCCCATCCGTGGACGGTGCTTACCGGATATGGCTCCGGCAACATCATCAACGCGGTATGGGCCGGCGCGAAGCATGCGGAACGATTGTTGAATGGCCTGGGCATGAATGGAAGTGCTGCGGTGGGATTCGCGACTGGCATGAATGCAGACACCGTATGGACGATGTGTGCGTATACCAGCGTCGTCGCCGAATACGGATTGATCGGCCTGGTTCTGCTGGTCATCGCTTCCATAGTTTCCATGACGCGTGTCTTCGATACGGCAGCTGCCGGGCATGGTGTTTGGAGCAAGACTGTTATCTGCTGGCTTGTCCTGATCGTGTACCTCTATATCCAGTGCGAGAACTACGCGTTCGCCGCGCTGCCATTGTTTATCTTCGCGGCAAGCAAGCTGCGCAAGTAACCATATTTGACGGGGTGCGGATGTCTTCTTCTAGATAACGTACAGTTAGAGAAGCCGCTATCGCAAGTATTCTTTAACCTGTCCACAAGGCGGTTGGCATTAGCAATCATTTTGGGTAGGTAATGTTCGACTGTTCAGTTTTTGAGCCTTGCCGCTCTGGAGCTGCCATAAGCGAAATGAAATGTGTTTCGTTGCCTAGGGTGCAGTGGTCACGGTCCGTTCGGACCGCAGCTCCTCGATACTTATATGCAAGACGGCAGTCGATGGCCGTCTATGTTGGGTGAAGTGATCTGAAGTGATTACAAGCTGCGGAATTGCGAGCCGAACGGCCATAGCGCTAATTTGGCCATCTTGAACGATTGAATGCCGAACGGAATACCAATGATGGTGACGCAGTTCAGCAGGCCGGCAAGTATGTAGCCAATCGCCATCCATATGCCAGCCAACACAAACCATACGATATTGGCCAGCACCGATCCCACACCTCCGCCATACTCCACGGTTTTGCCGAACGGGGTCAGCGTTAAACCCGCCATCTTGAACGCCTGCACTCCCAATGGAATGCCCACAATGGTGACGCACAGCACCAGGCCGATAATCGCCCAACTGGCGGCGAGCAGCAGCCCGCCCAAAATCAGCCACAAAATATTGCCAATAAGTCGCATACGCACATGATACTGACGTGCCGTGCCGCTACCGACAAGTGGCAACGGATAACAACAAAAGATACAAAAAGCAGCAAAGCCATGTGGGAAGGATGCATTTTGACTCGCCATAAGCAAAAATGGTGAGGTAGATTTATCGAACCTTAATCGAACCGAATTTTAATACGGTTGCATTGCTTGGCGATGCCTCCGAATATATTGGCCACAACTTTTACTTTGCTTTCCGAGGTGTTGCTGACAGCAACGTATTGAATGGCTTTTTTGCAGGCACTTAATTGATGCGGCTGCAAAAAGCGGTCGGTATTTTCTGGCTGAATTCTTTGAGTGCGGAGCGGCAGAAAGCAAAAACTTTGATAAATGCCATGTAAAACTGCTCAACATCTGTTTGATCGAAAGCCCGCTACAAATCTGCCATAATAACGCAGATAGACCGGTTGAAATGGGAAAAAGCGCAGAGTGTGGGGCGTTCGCCTTGGAAACGGACGCCCCACACTTCCTGTGTGGGAATTTATAGCATTCCGATCAGCCCATGGTCGTGTCCGTCGCGCGCGAAGGCTGGAATCGTGTCTATTCCGGCGTCGACAGTGATTTTCTGCCCACCTTCATACACTTTGCCGGTGCGTAGATCCGTCCATGTGATGCTAGCGTTTCCGGGAAGCGTCACCTCACGCGACCTAGCTCCGGCCTCAACTACGGGGGCCACTAGGATATCAGGGCCGAACATGTATTCATCGGCGATATCAGACACCGACTTGTCTTGAGGGAACTCGTAGAAGAGTCCGCGAACCAAAGGCTGGCCATCGATATGTGCTGATTCGAACAGTTCTCGAGTGTAAGGGCGCATTTTCTCGCGAATGGCAATGAACTTTCGGAAGATTTGCTCCATCTCGGGGCCATAGCTCCAAGGCTCATTGTCGGCACCACTTGGCGAACGGTGGTCTCCGGCCGAATTAGTGATGGTCTCCTTGCCGGTTGCCGTATGCAGACTACGATCGCCATGGTTGCGCATGACCGGCAGGAAGCATGAGAACGCACACCAGCGGGCCAGCAACTCCTTGAAATCGTCCGAATCAATTATCCCATTATGGAAACCGCCCATATCGGTGGTGAACCAAGGGATACCGGCCATGCCCATGTGGATGGCGCAGGTAATCTGGGCACGGAGGTCGGCGAAGGTCGAACCAACGTCTCCTGACCAAACAAGAGAACCATAGCGTTGCGAACCAGCCCAAGCGCAACGGGTGAGGTTGACGATGCCGCCATCCCTTCCTATGGTTTGTTGCCCCTCGTAGAAGCCTTTGTTATAGTCTCTTGGGTAGATGTTTGCCACCTGCTGGTTTGGGCCGGCGTAATATCGATAGTTGTCGAAATCGTACGTGCCGTATTCAGGTTCCGCTTCATCGAGCCAGAATGCATCAACCCCAAGCTCGGCATAATTTGTTCGGCACTTCTCCCAAACATATTCGCGAGCTTTTGGATTGGTGGCGTCATAGAACTGGCTGGGACCTTCGAACATCATGCCGACGTCTTCACCCTTATCTGCGCGCACGAGAAGGTTCTTTGATTTCATCTCAACATAATTCTCTGAGGCGAGCGCGACCTGGGGCCACACAGATACCATGAGTTTCACTCCCATGCTGTGCAGCTCGTCCGCCATAGCTTTGGGATCTGGCCAGAATTCTTTCTCAAAACGGAAGTCACCCATATGCGGCCAGTGGAAGAAATCTACAACGATGAGATCCAATGGAATATTACGCTGTTTAAACCCATGGGCGACGTCTAGGAGCTGACGTTGATTCCAATATCTAAGCTTGCACTGCCAGAATCCCAGTCCCCATTCAGGCATGTGAGGAGCGTGCCCTGTGGCGTCGGCGTAATGCTTCATTATCGAAGAAGGTGTATCGCCTGTGGTAATCCAGTAGTCAATCTGCTTGGCTGATTCAGCTCGCCATTCCGTGCGGTTCTTGCCGAACGTAACGTTTCCAAGTGCCGGATTATTCCACAGGAAGCCATATCCGGCGCTGGAAACCACGAAAGGAATAGATGCCTGTGAATTGCGATGCGCGAGTTCGAGAGTGCAACCTTTCAGATTGAGGATGTTCTGTTGGTACTCGCCCATACCATATAGTTTCTCATTTTCCGGTGTGGTAAAGGAAGCGACGATGGAATAGTCGCCTCCGGTGATCGGTTTGAACCATCGCGCTCGAAGATTTAGTGATCCGCCAGATGGTATTTCCTGAATGAGTGGTGTGCCGTCTGCCTTATAGAAGCTCAGTAAACAGCGTGGCTCTTCATATCCTGATCCGGAGTATAGGCCGCAGGATGCTTTCGCTTGAACTACAATATCGCCATTGCGTAATTCGGCGGTTCTATTGGGCTTGTCAATGGTGATACCATAGTTGTGGCTGTCTGAGGCCTGATTGTTTTGTGGTAGCAGAGCTCCTTCTTGTTCTTGTATCTCATGCATTTTCGAGGCGCGGACGCGGACTGAATTCTTTCCCCATGGTTCGATGCGAAGGTATTCGCCGTCACCAGTCCACAACAGTGCATCTCCATCGATAGCAAAAGTTAGTTCACTCATAGCTGGTCCTTGTTAATTATGTATTTAAGGGTTGGATTAGTCTTTCACCGCTCCGGCTGTTACGCCGGCGGCAACGTATTTCTGCGCGAAAATCAGCAACAGTGCTGTTGGTACTGAGGCCAATACTGCGGTGGCCATCATTGGCCCCCATTCTTGGTTTTGCGAACCGATAAAGTCATATAGACCCATGGTGATTGGTCTCATCTTGCCGCCACCGGAATCGAGGGTCGAAGCAAACATGAAATCCGACCATGCCCAGAGGAAAGCGAATAGCGAAGTCGTGACAATGGTATTACGGGAGAGTGGAATCACGATTTTGGTAAAAACGCCCCACTGTGATGCTCCGTCGATTTGCGCTGCCTCCACCAGCGAGCGTGGCATACCAGACATAAATCCCGTCATCAGAATCACCGCGAACGGTACCGACAAAGTGGAGTCGGCAACGATAAGTCCCGGAATACTGTCGAGAAGGCCGATGTCATTGTAGATCTGGTAGAAGCCTAGAGACATAACGACCGCGGGAATCATCTGAGCAACAATCAACAGGAAGTTCATGGATTTTGAGCCTTTGAACTCCAAGAAAACAATGGCATATGACGAAGGTAATGCAATTGCTAGAGTCAGGATCACGCATCCTATGGCAACCAGCAATGACGTTCCTAGGTAGGGGAGCTGTGAGCTTAACGCAGAAGCATAGTTTTCGAGCGTGAAATCTTTCGGGAACAGATCACCCGAACGGATGGAACGACGTTGCGTGAATGATATGTTGATCATCCAGTATACGGGGAAGAGCATAATCAGCGTCAAAATGATGCCTATAAGTGTTTTCCACCATGATGAACGATGTTTCATTTTAGTTACCTCTTCTCTTCATTCCGCTGGGCCCACAGGTAAATCAGAGCGAAAATCAGTGCTACGACAATGAGAATCGTGCCCACGACGGATGCTTCCGAATACCGGATAGTTGCTGATGTGCCCTTTCCGAAAGCCATCTCATAAGCCCAAGTTGCCAAGGTTCTCGAAGATCCAGTGCCCTTGGTCATAATCCAGATGATGTCTACTGTTCGTAACGTGTAGACGAAACCTAGCAAGAGCGTGATCATCGATACCGGCTTGAGCAACGGGAAAGTAATCTTCCAGAAGCGCTGCCAAGCATTGCAGCCATCCAACGCGGCGGCTTCATACAAGTCGCCATTGATGTTTTGCAAGCCCGAATACAGAATTACGAGATTGAAAGGAATACCAAGCCAAATGTTGGCAATGATAACCGCCCACAAGGAATGATCGGCTTGCAGCCACCAAACCGGGTCCAAACCAAATAGCTTGAGGAAATTATTAATAACACCGCTATCGGCGTCCATCATCCATTGCCAGATCGTACCGGAAATCATTGGCGGAAGTAGCCATGGTACAAGGAATGCGCCGCGCAAAGCCGCGGAAAGTTTGAAATTTTGATTGAAGAAAACCGCCAATGCCAAGCCGATAGAGTATTGGAAAACGATAGAAGCGAATACGAAAATCAAAGTCTGTCCGAGAATAGTCCAGAACTGTTGATCGCTTAATATTTCCTTATAGATATCGAATCCAGCCCAAGGGGCATCGCCGGTCACAAAAGTGCGGCGTGTGTAGCGGTGCATACTCATGGAAATATTCTGAATCAGCGGCCAAACGTAGAAGATAAGCATGTAAATAATCAGCGGGGCCGCGAAACCAATGGCGGCCAATGTGGTCGGCTTGATTCGTCTTGGTTTATCTGCGGTGATTGTTTGAGACATAGTTCACCTGTCTGTTGATGGAAAAGATGGAATGGGGCGTCTGACTATCGCAATAAATGGCGGACAGATACCCCAGAAAAATGTGGGACTGCGAATCAGCCCTTATTCAAGGCAGCCTGTAGATCTTCGGAAAGCTGTGCAGAAATGTCTTCGTATTTCAGGCCAACGTCAGTGGTACGGCCTTCAGCATTTTCTACGGCGTCAACCCAAGGTGCCCAAGCACTGTTCTCTTCCACCTGCTGCTTACGGACGTCACTTTTAGCGGCAAGATAAACCATCTCATCATTTGTCTTCTTGAGATTATCTCCGTCAATGAGGCATTGAATGACTTCCGCGGTTGCTTTCATCTTGTCACTGTTTTTGGTTTTCTGGGTTGGAATGGTAATGAACTCGCCACCGCTTGGAACCGGGGCTACTCCGCCATCTTTGGCTGGGATGGAAATCATCTTGTAACCTTTCTCGGCGGCCGACTCCATCTGCCATGAACCATTTTCGGAGAAGCCATAATCGCCGCCAAGGAACAGATCCCACGCAGCAGATTGGTTGTCTGTTGCGACCGATTTCGGAGCCCAACCTTTTTGGACCCAGCCGGATACCAGATTAAGCGCATCCTGCTCGGCACTGGAACCTGAAGCGTCCTTCAATTGACCGCCGGCTCCCCAGAACCAGGGAAGGAACTGGAATGTTCCTTCTTCGCCGGAAATGCCGGAGAATGTGATGCCCTTATATCCTGCGCTTACTACTTTTTCGATGGCACTGTTAAGCGAATCCCAATCGGTGATCGATTCTGGGTCGACGCCGGCCTTATTGAGGACATCGGGGTTGTAATACAAGCCCAATGCGTTAGTGCCGTAAGAAACGCCATATTGTACGCCGTCGATGATGCCGGGACCTTCGATATTCTTGTCGAAACCTGAAACGTCAACTCCTGCTGCCTCGATATCCGTGACAAGTCCTGCGTCGACAGCGGTAGGCATCTTTGGGTTATCAATCAGGGCGATCTGAGGTGCGTTGCCGGCCTTGACAGCTGTTGTGAGATTGTTTAATAGGTCTGACTGCGCATAGCCGATGCGTTTTACGTTATATCCCTCAGGAGCGCAATTGGTAACGTATTTCGCCCATGTGCTGTTATCGTTCTTCTGAGGGTATGGATCCCAGAATTCGATTGTTTTGGAATCTTGACTTGAGTTGCTACCGCAAGCGGCGAGACTGACTGCCGCGGCACTTGCGGCGAGTAAAGCTATTACGCGCTTCATATTTGAACCGATCATTTGGTATTTCCTTTCATTAACAGCGCACCTATGCGCCGAATGATTAATTTATTGCGTTTGAGAAGTTTTTAATCCCAAACTGTTGAACCGGTTAAACAAGTTAAATAATATACCCTTATCTTTGAAAGGTCAAATCGATGAACTTGACCACGTAGAATCCCGTAGTTGTCTTCTGTGTGTAATCTACGTAGCTGTGATGTTACGCGGTCCCTTGAGTTAGTGGATAATCAAGATAGCGGGCAACCTTCGGGGCTTTTGGATTGTTTATTCGACGCAAAAGAGTTCCTACGGCGGCTTCTGATAGCTGCGTAATATCCGGATGCACTGCGGCGAACGATATCTTCATTGATGTTGCTAGTTGTTTCGGGAAAACGGTTACGACTTGCAAGTCATCCGGTGTTCGGAGATTCCTGCGTGCTAAAATCTGAGGAGCAACGATTGTTGCTGGCTCGTTGTGCAGTATCAAAGCAGTCGCTTCGGTGTATGTATCTAGTGCATGCTCAATGAGGGGAGACGGATCCGAATCGTCGTCTTTCGGATATTCGATATGCATTTTTAGAACAAGACGTTTGGCGGTCTCTGTCGCTGAATCCAGAAAGCGCCAAGCGTAGCCAAGACCCTGATTAAATATTGTGCGTGACCATGGAATAAGAATCACCTCTTTATGTCCTTCAGAGGCTAAGAAATTCAAGATTGACGATGCAGCCTTGGCGAAGTCGGAATCCACCGTATCCAAACCGTGTGAGTTCTTTGGCGAGCCGAACGCAACGGTCGGAATGTTTTCTTTTGCGGCATAGTTGACTCGTGGATCCTCATCTTTGACGTCCATTAGGATGAACCCATCCACTTTCTTTGACGACCATGCTTCATGCATTGCCTCGAAGCCGTCGCTCTCGCCAATGAGCAGGGTGTCGTATCCTTTCTTTGTTGCTTCTTCGGATAGCAGGTACACGTACAGTCCAAAGAGGGCTGACAGATAGTTGCCGTGAAAGGCGGGGGAGACCACACCTATTGTTTTGGTTTTTCTTACGGATAGTGCGCGGGCTGCATGGTTAACCGTATAGCCTAATTCGTCAATCGCATGTTGCACCTTGAGTGTTGTAGCTTGGGTGATTCGAGGATCTCCCGATAGTACATATGAGACTGTTGCTTTGGAAACACCGGCTGCGTGCGCCACGTCAGAAATTGTTACCATATATCACCTGCTCTCGCTCCGTCGCTTCGCTAGGTTAAGCAAAGAAGCAACATGAGACAAGTTTAGCGTTATCTGTTTGCGCGCGTCGCCATGATGGTCGATAAAGGCAATGACTCTATTCCGCGTTTTTCTCTCATTCAATGGAGGCATGGACGGCTATGAGCGCGAATATCTACCAAACTACTGATGTTGGCGGTTTGGGTTGAGTCGCGTTGCTGGCTTGGCGTATGCCGTTGACGGTGCGAACATTGGTGTGTCCGATTCGTATCGGTGCTTTAGACGATTAAATGTACATGCGTGTGAAGAAAAGTACATTGAACGGCGTAAGAAAAGTTGCACGTGGGTCTTTTGCAGGGCACGCTATTATGGCAGAAACGTAAGGAGTTATTATGTCAGACATCGGAACGGATGCAGAGAGCGCGGTGAATGACGCTGTGAACAGTGCTGCGAACGCAACGGATGGGCCGTTTGTGAGGTATGTGCGCAAGGCGCGGCCGAATATGCGAGAAGCGTCGATCTTGCAGGGGGAGCATTGGAGGATTGGCTTTCTAACGGAATCGCTGATCCGTTTCGAATGGTCAGATTCCGGCGAATTTGAAGACAATCTCACGCAGATGGTGGTCAACCGCGATTTTGGCGCCGATCCGCAATTCACGGTGACACATCGCGACGGACTGCTCATTGTTGACACCCCCGCACTATATGTGACGTACGATGGCAAGCCGTTCAGCAAAGAAGGCTTAAGCGTGGTCGTCAAGGGCGTGGCCGACACCCAGTTCAATACGTGGCATTACGGCGACGAGCCGAAGCATAATCTCAAAGGCACCGCGCGCACGCTCGACGAGGCGAATGGCGAAATTCCTCTGGACGATGGTGTGATTTCGCGAGACGGCTGGGCGGTGCTCGACGATTCCGCCGCAAACGTGATCGTGGAAGCACACGAAGTGGATGGCAAGTCGAATCCGCTGGGGGCTTGGGTGAAACCGCGCGATCACAAGGAAACTGACTTGTACTTCTTCGGCTATGGCCGCCGCTACACCGAAGCGGTGCAAGACTTCTACAAGCTGACCGGACCAACGCCTCTGCTGCCGCGCTTCGCACTCGGCAACTGGTGGAGCCGCTACTACCGCTACACGCAAGACGAATACCTGCAGCTCATGGACCGGTTCAAGCGCGAAGGCATTCCATTCACCACATCCGTGATCGACATGGACTGGCACCGCGTGGACGATGTCGATCCGAAATACGGTTCCGGTTGGACTGGCTATTCGTGGAACAAGCAGCTGTTCCCCGATCACGAGGCGTTCTTACGCGACTTGCACGAGCGCGGCCTGAAAACCACGTTGAACGTGCATCCGCGAGACGGCGTGCGCGCGTTCGAAGACGACTATGCGGCGGTGGCCAAGCGCGTCGGCATCGATCCTGCAACCGAAGAGGCGGTGGAATTCGACCTGACGAATCCGGATTTCGTGAGCGCTTACTTCGACATGCATCATCGCATGGAAGCCGAAGGTGTTGACTTCTGGTGGCTCGACTGGCAGCAGGGCGGCGTGACCCGTCAGCCGGGACTCGACCCGCTGTGGGTGCTCAACCACTTGCACTACCTGGATTCCGGGCGCGGCGCGACTTCTTCCGAACGCAACGCAGGGGAAAACTGCGAATGCGAAAAGTGCACTGAGCCGGGCGCTCGCGATGAACATGAAATGCATATCGAGCAATCCAAACGTAACGTGAGT
>ERZ1026978.459-NODE-459-length-21500-cov-5.524644_pt1 | contig 21500 bp, 17 predicted proteins | sample MGYA00519560_ERZ1026978 | MGnify/ENA primary metagenome ERZ1026978 (study PRJEB26926, sample SAMN06164401) | human gut metagenome | biome: ENVO:00009003; feature: ENVO:2100002; material: ENVO:00002003 | host: Homo sapiens | place: USA | collected 2012 ... | reverse complement strand
GACAGACATGCACACCATCGCCATCTCCCACGGCGAAGGCCGTTTCGTGGCTTCCGACGATGTACTCGCCCAGCTCAAGGCCAATGGCCAGATCGCCACGCAGTACGTGGACGAGGTCGGCGTGCCGGGCATGGACTTGGAGGTGAACCCGAACGGTTCACTGCTAGCCATCGAGGGCATCACCAGCCCGGACGGCCGCGTGTTCGGCAAGATGGGCCACTCCGAGCGTTACAGCAACGGCACGTTCGTGAACGTGCCCGGCGAGAAGGATCAGCCGCTGTTCGCAGCCGGCGTGGAGTACTTCACCGCCTGATCGCACGAAACTGTTTGAAGGCCGGTTCGATATAAACCGCCTGTGAGACTGAGAGGGTGTGTTCGGAATTGCTTCGGATTCCGAACACACCCTCTTCGCGTTTTTAGGCTTACTTAAAAATGGCTATTTTCCAACTTTAATGCGCCAAATCCAATACTTTCTAAGGATTCAGACAGCTAAGACGATTCGAAAGATTCTCCACGCACATCGCTATCCTGGAAAACACCAGGAAAGGCGGAGCATGCGTACAAGGATACCCATCATCGATTTGTTTGCGGGGCCAGGAGGTCTCGGCGAAGGTTTCTCCTCACTAACCGATGCTAACGGTGAACGTATATTTCAGATACTTATGTCTGTAGAAATGGAAACATCGGCGCATAAGACTCTCCGGTTAAGATCCTTTTTCCGCAAAATCTATGACATTGATGGGAAAATTCCCCAGCAATATCTGGATTACGTATCAGACCCGACGGCAGAACGACTTTCCAAGCTGCAGGATGCATTCCCGGATCAATGGGCTGAAGCAAATCATGAAGCAGTTCAAGCCACTCTTATGGAAGGTGACAATACTTTAGTGCAGGAAGCGCTCAAGCGTCTTGGCCAATACGATGGCCCAACAATTATTATTGGCGGACCTCCCTGCCAAGCATATTCCTTGGTCGGACGTTCCAGACGCGCTCACGATCCGGATCTCCAGAAAGACGTCAAGCAAACGCTCTACAAGTGCTATCTCCAGTTCTTAGAAGCGATTAAGCCAGACATCTTCGTGATGGAGAATGTTAAAGGCATTCTCTCAGCACAACTACACAATGAGGGTGTGCTCGGCATGATTCGAGCTGATATAGAAAAAGCTGGATACTCGATTCATTCTCTAGTAGTTGATAATCCTCAGAAACCATCGGATTACGTAGTTAAAGCCGAACGATACGGAATACCGCAGGCCCGGCATCGTGTCATTCTTCTTGGCATACGCAATGGTTTGAACATCAATCCGACACAGCTTAGGAAATATCCCGAGGAAACTGTACGTGATGCCCTATCTGGTATTCCTCCACTCCGCAGTGACTTCTCTCGACGCAGTAAACTACAGGCGTGCACATCTTGGGCCAGCTATGTCTTAGATGCAATGCATTTGCTGTCCGAACATTACCCGAATTCGAAATTGGCGGATGAACTATCAGGAATCACAACCACCGATCTCCCCGTTCTCACATCGGACGACCATATCCGTTCAAATATGTCCACAATCCTTGCCGACTGGTATCGAGGACGGCTGAATGCGGTTAACAGCAATATACTAACCAATCACAAGGCACGTTCCCACATGGCAAAGGATCTTGACCGATATCTATTCTGCTCTGTCTTTGCACAAATTCATGGTCAGCCAGCAAAACTCAACGATTTTCCTCAGTATCTGTTGCCAGCACATAAAAACGTTGCCGACTCCAAGGACCTAAAAACGGTGGAGTTCTCTGACCGGTTCCGAGTCCAGCTCTATGACCACCCCTCCACAACTGTGACCTCACATATATCTAAAGATGGCCATTACTTCATTCATCCGGATTTCAAACAATGCCGCAGCCTGACCGTACGTGAGGCCGCTCGCTTGCAAACATTTCCCGATGATTATTTTTTCGAGGGGAATCGCACATCGCAGTACCAGCAGGTCGGCAACGCCGTGCCTCCTCTACTAGCTAATCAGATTGCCAAAGTTGTAGCGCAATGCCTCAACATATATGCGAATAACTATTTTGATCAGATATACGAATAAAAATATTCGGCTCAACTCCCTGAAACAGGTAATCCAACTATGTCACTTCTTATTCTTCCTCAAACTCTCTATATAATGAGACGCAAGGAATCCAGAGAAGGACAAAGGAGCAATCAATGGCGAACAGCATCATCTGCACTCCAGATCCAAATCTCTTGGAGTCAATGCGATCCGTGGGATACAATCTGAACACAGCTATCGCCGACATCATTGATAATTCCATCGCTGCCCATGCGCGCCAAATCAGCATTCGATATTTCAATCACGGGGAAGAACCATATGTTGCCATTATTGACGATGGCGATGGGATGAACTATACCACCGCAATAAATGCCATGAAACTAGCCGGAGCTAATCCTAACTCCACACGAAAAACAAATGACTTGGGAAGATTCGGCTTAGGATTAAAAACCGCTTCTTTATCGCAAGCGCGGTCTGTACTACTCTCAACCGTCCAAGATTCCGTTCGTCACACGTTGCGTTGGGATTTAGACCATGTTGCTGCAACTAGGCAGTGGGACTTGGAGGTATTAGACCATGAACAAATGCAGCAAGCATTGCCTCCGAAGATATATGATCTCATGCCGAGCACACATGGTACCTGTGTGTTGTGGCGTAATTTGGATCGTTTACAAACAACAGCAGGTGACTCTCTCCGAGAAATCGACCAAGTAATGCTTGAACTGTCTGAATATCTCGGATTGGTATTCCACCGTTATCTTCATCCATACCCTGAAGATGAGATCAAACAAGTCGCTATCACGGTGAATGGCATACCAGTTCCCGAGCGCGATCCTTTTCTTATCGAATCTTCCAAAGTCACCCCTGTGCAACGCATCCCTGGCACAGATGCCTTTCTCTATGGATACACGTTGCCGTATCAGAATAAATTGACAGAAAACGATAAAAAACTGCTCAATCTGCGCGAGAGCAAGGGGTACACGCTAACAGACACTCAAGGCTTTTACATTTACCGCGCATACCGACTAATCACTTGGGGAAGCTGGTATCGCATGCTGCCCCGCAAAGCCATAACCAAACTTTCCAGGGTTCGTGTGGACATTCCCAACAGCATGGACGCTGAATGGACGTTGGATATCAAAAAATCGCAGGCGACTCCTCCGAAGATAATACGCGATGCAATGAAAAGATACGTCAACAGTTTGGCAGCTCCGAGTCGACGTATACAACAATTCCGTGGAAGAAAAACCAGCGATGATCCAGAAGCAAGAGTTTGGGACATCATTAGCGAAAGGGAAGGGACGTTCCGCTATGAAATCAACGAGAGAAACCCCTATATTCAAGAGTTCATCCACACTCTGTCCTCCGACCAAAAGCGGAATTTTGACAATATGCTGCAGATTTTCGCAGCGACATTTCCCTATGCGGATATACAGTCACGTCTATCCCTAGATCAGCGCAACGAGGAAATCGCTTTATCAAAGAAGTCGATTCAAGATAGAGCAAAGAATATCTGGCTTGTCTGCAGTCAAGTTCTGAAAATGTCTCCTCAAGAATTTGTAGATAAATACAAGACACAAGAACCGTTCTCTTTATTCGCAGATGTGGAAACAATTTTAATGGAGATAACTCATGAATGATATATGGAATGATATCGAAAACTTAATGGAGCAAATTTTCTTCTGCGATAAGGAAATCACAGAAAGAAAAATAGAGGGTGCGCTTCGCGTTCTTGCCAATCAGTACAACGTCGAAAACGATTCCGAGGGTTTTGATAGAACGTTCCGAAATCTCCGCGCGAAGCTGATGCCTAAAATCAGCCAAGGCATAACGCTTATGGACACAACCAGCGCGTGGAAAGCATGGCTTCCTGAGCTGCAAAACTTGGACTCTTGGAAAGCCTCACGGTCGAATTCGTACTATGAATACCTGCTCAAAGATAAAAACTCGGACTATGCTTCGCTCGAATATACGACCAATGAAATCGTAGGGATGCTATCCGATCCTCGTAAAGCGCAGCCACCAGTCAGCCGAAAGGGACTGGTACTTGGTGATGTGCAGTCCGGAAAGACCCGCTCATATATCGCTCTTATGAACCTTGCCACAGATTGTGGATACAAGCTACTCATCGTCCTCACCAGCGACAATGAAGATCTTCGCCAGCAGACCCAAAAACGAATTGATACCGACTATGTCGGGTTCCGCGGCAACAGCATTCCCACTGGTATCGGGAAATATCAGAAGAACAAAGGAATTGCACACCCTATTCAACTGACCAACGAAAATGATTTCGTCACGCCCTCGGCCAATGCTTTTCATACACTCGCAAGACCGTCTTGGAACAATGTACCCTATGTTGCGGTACTCAAGAAGAATGCGTCAACACTATCCAAATTCAATAAATGGCTGGATAGCCCTGAATTCAGCAAAGATCTGCCTGTACTCATTATCGATGACGAAAGCGACTACGCATCCGTTAATTCGTCGAAATCGGATGACTCCCCTACGCGCATCAATCAGCTGCTGAGGGATCTCTGCGAACTCAGCAAACGCACCTCATATGTTGCTGTTACAGCCACTCCTTTCGCCAATATCTTCATAGATGACACCATTGAGAAAGATCTGTTTCCCAAGGACTTCATTCATATTCTCCAGTCACCCTCGGCCTATATCGGCGTTAAGGAATTGTTTGGCGATATGGATGGCTGCCCTGAAAACAACATGCGAGTTCACGAACTTGACGAAGACGAATTGGAAGATTGGCTCCCACTCGGTCATAAGAAAACATATGAGATATTTGATCCTTCGCTTGATCCTCAAGTCCAATATGCCATTAATTGTTTCGTCATCGCCTGCTGCCTCAGGCCTAATTCGCAGGATAAACAGCAATCCATGCTTATCCACATGTCGCGCTTTACTGAGGTGCAACGCCAGATAGCGGATAGGGTATATCACTATCTACGAGATATCGTCAACGCAGCGCGTTTCCATTGCGAGGATGCAGAAGATCCCTATATCGAATCGCTGCGTAATGCCTTCGAAAACGAATATCAGAAATACGATCCGACCAATGGACTCACTTGGGAAGAAATGTTGTCGAAAATACATCAATTTGCTCTTTCCGGAAGGCTACGCGTCCGACTCGTTAACTCCGACTCATTGGAATGGAATTCCAATCACGGAGCTTCCGGGCCACTCGCATCCAATGAATGCACGATTTTTGTGGGAGGCAATCAGCTCTCACGCGGCATGACTCTGGAAGGACTTATCTGCAGCGTTTTCTACCGCCGTGTTACCGCTTCGGATACACTCCTCCAAATGGGCCGATGGTTCGGATACCGTCCCAACTATGAGAATCTGCAACGGATCTGGATGCTTCCACAATCAGTTATGGATTACCGTTATTCCTGCACGATCGTGGAAGAACTTAAAGATTCAGCACGAAAAATGAAAGAGCAAGGCATGACTCCAAAAGAATTTGGACTTGCCATCCGCAAGAACCCGAATACAGGAGTTCGCATAACCAATCCCGGGAAAATGCGCAACGCGACGGAAGATTCGACCTATCAGGAATTTGATCTGGCCGGTGAAATCATTGAATCCGTCAGACTCGGCATTGAGCCGACACGTCTGCACTCAAACAACGCTGCATTAACTCAATTGGTCAAGGATTGCCAAACGAGCGCGATCCCCTCCCTGAGCAAAAAAGCAAACACTCAGGTATTCCAAAATGTTCCCAGCAGCTCAGTAGTGGAGTTCCTCTCACAGTATCGCTCTGGCTACGGAGACAAGCCATTCGGCCTTGCTCTGATGACCTATAAAGACCGATCAACCGAACTTGATACATCTCTTGTCGAGCGTTACGCAAAAACGCAGCAAGAAAATTACCCCGATCTTACTTGGAATGTCGCATTTATAAATGGCGTAGGTAAGGAGAATGTTCGCGACACCCATCCTGAACTTGGACTAACATTCGATTGGTATCCGGTAGAACGCACCAGCTCTTGCATAAAAATAAAAGAAGCAAATCGCTTAGTATATCAGGTCAATGGCAGTAAAATGCGTCTTGGCTCCAAAACAGATGTTCTGAAGGTCGCAGCAGCTACCTATTCAGGAGATATTCCCAAGCAGAATGGTTCTGAGCGCGATTCCTATCTAACCAAATATTTCGGGGACACCCCGAGCCTATTGCTATACATGGTGACGCTCAAGGACAAGGACGGCAAAGAAACCCATGCCACGGATTTGAATGATGCAAATAGCATCGGTGTGATTGCCGCAAAGCTGATTGTACCCAAGGACGAGGCAAATTCGACTCGTCACCATGGATATACGGTTTTCAAGAATTCGGTTGCCGTACGTAACGATTTTGAACGTCTTGAAAATGAAGTCGCATCAGCAGGGGACGAGGAAGACTGATAATGTACAACATCGACAGCATTATCGCCCTCTGGCAGACTGAAGCGCAGCATCCCGGAGAAATTAACCAAGAACTGGATACGGCTTTGACCCTTCCCATCATTCTTGGTTGCACCCCCGATGGATTACCTTACATCATGCTTCTAACCGAGCAACGTCCCAAGCCGCTGCAACGGTTAGAAGCCATCGATATACAGGTCGGTCGACGGGAAAATGCCCGGCTGAACGAAAAATGGTCACTCGTATTCGTGCTTCAAGATTGGACTCTTGTCCATGCATTCGCTGAAATATGCATGGCCTTTGCCGATCGCATAGCTGATGCCTCTTCCAAAGAGGCTGCTCTGCACCAAGTATATATAACAGTCGACCAATGGCAACGCTTGCTCAAAACCTCACGTGACGCAAATCTGATGAAGATCTTACGTGGCACTTTTAGTGAACTCACGACTGCATTGGAAATCACAAAGATAACAGGGAAAACAATTGAAGAAGTCTGCCAAGCTTGGGCAGGGCCTTATGAAAGCCCACAAGATTTTGTGTTCTCTATGGAAAACAACGCATGGGAGGTAAAGACAACCCGGCATTCTGCGAAAAGGATTACAATCTCATCACCAGAGCAACTGGACACTGTCAACAAAGAAATCAATCTTGTTACTGTGGAACTTGAGGATACGACAAGCACCGAAAAAGGACTGTCTCTTCCAGATCTTATTGATTTGCTGCGTAGACAGGCCGATAATCCAGCTGTCGTCTCAGAATATATCGAGAATGGATTGTCTGCCCTCGGATTGTCCCTCTATGCTTCTTCCGTTTTCCAATCATTGTTTACAGTCGGAACGATCACCATATATAAAATCACCGATGACTTCCCCCGTATTCGTGAGGACAAGATACCCAACGGCGTCGTAAACCTCACATATCAACTCGACAAGAAGGCACTATCCCCCTTTGCATGTCATCAAAGCCGCTTTGCCTTTAATGAACTTACGGAGTTCTAATGAATAACTTGGAAGCATATAAACGAAAACTCGTCGCTGACGTTAGGGAAAGAGCCGACGATAAAGGAATCCTTGAGCAAGATGCCTTCTTTGAAGAGGCCTGCGAGATTCTGCGTGAAAGCAATGCGATAACAGGATACGAGCATGCTTATTGTCACTACGGACGAAGAACTCCGAAATTCATTGCTTGTGATGGTTATGACCCGGATGCGCTTGATCTCGACGAGTCAATCGTCTTAATTGCCTGTGACGATGATTATTCATTACGTGCCGACAGCAAGGTCATCACTATCCAATCTGCTAATGCTCAAACTTATTTCAAAGCGATGCGCCGTTTTGTAATCCAAGCTTGCAGAGGAATATTCAGTGAGGCAGATGAAAGCGATCCCGTTTACGCACTTGCAGACTATATCCATGAGCATGCCAATGAAGTAAGTCGCTTCCGCCTGTACTTCATTACTGACCGACAATACAACGGACGGGACACTTCTCTTCGGAATTTGCCGGAAGTGGAGCTCAGCAATGGAACAGGCATTCCCGTTGAAAGCTACATTCTAGATATCCAGAAACTGATGGAGGCTTCCAATCCCTCCGGAATGGCAGAGCATTCCCCCATCATTCTCAAGTCTCCATTGCGTGCCGTCAAGGCTCTTGATAGCAACCCCGATGTGGATACCTATCTTCTGTTCGTTTCAGGAGAAACACTTGCCGATTGGTATCAAGAACGAGGATCCAAGCTAATGGAATCAAACGTCAGGTCTTTCCTTTCCATGCGAGGCAAGGTTAACGATGGTATACGTAAAACAATCAGCACCCAACCTGAATATTTCGTTGCCTACAACAATGGGCTTACCGCCACAGCTTCCTCTGTTATCACAGATAATTTTGGCTGCATCTCGAGACTAGACGATTTGCAAATCGTCAATGGCGGGCAGACTACAGCATCCCTTTTCTACACTCGGAAAAAGGACAAGACCGATTTGAGCAAAGTATTTGTTCCAATGAAATTGGTCGTAGTCGGTAACGAAGCTAAAGAAGATCTGATTCCTGATATTTCTCGGTATACGAACAGTCAGAACAAGGTGGCAGAAGCAGACTTCTCTTCTAATAGCGATTACCAAGTCAAGCTGCAACAGCTCTCTAAACAGATACTCACTCCTATGATTAACGGAGCCGAACGAACTCATTGGTATTATGAGCGAACCCGCGGGCAATACGACAACGAGAAAAACCGCTTCGTATCTGCAACGGAGAGGAAAAGGTTCGAAAAGCTGAATCCACGCAAACAGCGCATCAAAATGGTAGACGCCCCGAAATATTTGGTTTGTTGGGATCAGAAGCCATATGTCGCCAGCCTTGGCGCTCAGAAATGCTTCGCAATCTTCGCAAAAGAGCAATCCAAGAACGAGCATATTGATGAAGAACTCGATCAGGAATATTTCGAACAATTGGTTTGCAAACGCATTATTTTCGATACGCTATATAAGCGCATAAAACAAGCTGATTGGTATCGCGGAGCATATCAAGCCAATATCACCGAATATGCTATCGCCAAATATTCCTATGATCTGTCAAAAGCTGGCAAAAAATGCGATTTTGCCTCTATATGGCATAACCAGAGTATCGATGAAAGCATGATCGAGTCTCTTCTTCAAGCAGGAAAGCAAGCCAGCAGCATCCTTAATGAGGAAGAACGACCAACGCAGAACGTAAGCGAATGGGCCAAAAAAGAGGACTGCTGGAATCAGCTCAAACATTTACCCTCTTGCTTAAACGATACTCATGATGATGCTGACGACACCTCTTTTAACTCAGCGACAACCGTTATGTCATCTTCCATCGAGACGGTTTCATCTCCATCACATGCAACAGATGAAACGGCATCTTCAAACACCGACGAACATAAGCCTGCCTATGGATCCGGTCCACGCCACAAGCGTGCCAACGCTCAAGCGGACACTTGCAATCTCAGCATATCGGAATGGCAATCATTCCCAATCAACACGTGCCGCAATCTACTCACTTTTGCCATTAGGAACAGACTACTCAGCAGTAAGAGCCAGGAATCCTTGCACGCTTTAATCAATCAGGAAGATGACGAACAAATTAATACCGATGCTCTGAATTACTTACTCGAACGTGCTGTATCTAGGGGATTCCAACTTGACTCAGCCAATCCCGAGAAGGAAAACACCGTAAACTCCGAGATAGAGGAACATCGCATATTCCTTGAAAACATACCCGACCAGACATGGCAAACCATTCTTCAATGGGCTGAGAAACATGGTCGGATGAGCACTGAAATACTCGGCTGTATAGCAAGACTCAGCGAAAAGACTAATCGACTAACCGATGATCAAACTGACCTGCTATGGAATTTCCGATCTCAGATGCTGTTGGCAGGTTTCCCGAAGTCGCAGTTCGCCCCAATGCCAAATAGACCGCTATTCTGATACCGTTTTGTCAGCCCCAATATCGTGAACGTAGAAAACGGTCAAGGTGAGTTGACAGCCCGACATATGGTATTCGGCCCGGCACTCGACACGCACGTTGGGCAACAATTCGAAAACGTCTGCATGCAATGGCTCTGGCGAGTCAACGGTAGCAACCAGCTTCCTTTTGTCGCCCTACGATTCGGAAAGTGGTGGGGAGGGAGCCCCCCTGAACAGGCAGCAGACGGATATCGATGTGATTGCAGCGAACGAATCCGAAAAGCGCATTCTGCTCGGCGAATGCAAATGGAAGAACGATCTGAATATTGCAGACACCATCGCCACACTTCGTTCCCACGCCGATCTCATACCCGGTTATTCCGAAAAGCATTATGCCCGGTTCATTAAGACGGATAAACTGGCCGCCGCCGCACGCGAGCGCCACGAATCCGATCTGACCGTCATCTGTGCAAACGATATGTTCCAGGATGCGCGGTGATCGGTTTTCTGGGCAAGCCATTAACCTCTGAAAATCGCTAAGTGGCTTATTGGTGGCATTCAAAACGCATTAACCCGAGTGCAAGCCGCGGAATTGCAACGCTCGTACTCGGGGTACCGCGAAAAAGATCTCACAAACAAGCGAGATAGCGTCACGCTCCAGCCTGACCACAGATCAAAAACCTGTTTCTCTGGGCGAAATAGCACCCACATGGGGATAAACCCTATAACCAGATGAAGGATTCCATCAAAAAAGCGGAACGCCTATTCGTTACGTCATAATCATTGACCAGCGCTTGACATGTACAGCGTCTACCCACTAGACGCTCGAACCCACCTTCTCTCATATGGCCCATGAACTTGCGCTGACAGCAGTTTTTCGAGCCAGCATCATAGACAAGTCAACAACAGCCAAGCATGGTCGAGATTGATATCACCAGCATATTCAATGACTGATGAATGTCCGCAGGAAGGAACTCTATCGAGAGAGAATCTGTTCAATGCTCTTCAACCGATACATCAACAGCTTCAGCGATGCCATCGGATGTCAACTGAATAATGCGTTCCTCTTTCTCCACTAGAAAACGCTTGCGGTAGAACTTCTCGGCATAGTCAAGAATGACGTTCATCTGATAGGCATCAAGCCCAGCTCCGATCACGCCTCCGATGATGGGCACCGCTCGTTGCGCGGTCTTCAATGTAAGCTTCCGCCCCACCTGTTCAAGAACATTGGTATACACCGTCTTTTCAAGCGTCTTCCGTCCGGCGTTCTGTACAGCCTTCTTTGCAGCATTATTGGCAAGTGCCCGCATCTGCGCCATGAGCAATGGCAGACCCGCATGCTGAGCCATTGCCGTCCACCCCTTTTTAGCAGCTTGTTTGACTGCCGCCATTTCTCCGGCAACCATGATTTTCCCAATCATCGTCGAAAGATCACCGGAGCCAGCGAACCCTGGACTCATCGCGTTCATCAAAACAGCTGACGCGATTTCCATCTCTTCAGAATCATTGCGGACATCGTATCCGTACATCATGGCCATGTTTTGCACCGCACGAAAATATAGGAATGTACTGGCCGCCAGATTCGGAATCAGCCCGACTAATCCAACCGCACCCGTCGCGCCGCCTTCTACAGCCGCAAACCCAAGATTCCAGTTCTTAACATCGTTAACGGCTTTGGAAATGTCATATTCCCTCATGAGACACACTTCGTCCAATGAACAAATCTTGTCATCCGCATGGATTTTGTTCAGCCGTTCGCAAACGCTATTCTCGTCGATGGTGTATTTCGCAGCCTGCTCTTCAAGTTTCGCGTACGCTGTAACTACATAGTCCATAATCTGCTTGTACATTTCGGCTTGGGAAATAGCAGCTCCCATGTTTCCGGCAAGCGTTTTAATCTGTCCAGGAATGGCTCTGGCAATCACATCGCCTGCCTTTTGCACAGGTCCAGGTTCCAGCATCTTCTCGTAGTCTCGGGTTACCTTGTCAAGACTTTTCTTCTCGCGCAGATCAATAATTGGAGATGGAACATTGTATTTAATCATTGGGTGTTTACCTTCATCGTCGTGAATGCTCACTACTTACCAGCAAGCTGGACTTGGACCTTGTAGCCGTCCGCTTTGGCGATTGGTGAATACGCTTTCTCCACGATTTGCTTGGCCTGCTTATCGGCTTCTTGCAGAAGCTTGCTCTTGGAAGCCTTATCAGCTGCCGACTTCTTGGCATGCTTCAACGCTTCGGCAGTGTCCGTTACCTCATTGCCATTGAACAACGAGCTCTCCGAGTCGAAGAAGCGCAACGAGTCGGGATCCACCGACACGGATTGCAACGTGGCCTTGGGCAAGGTAATCGAAATCGTACGAGTGTCGTCATGCACCTTGATATCCGCCTTGGCCAAGTCGACGCCAGCGCGAATCTCATAGCTATAGAACATCGTGAACTGCTTCTTGTTCACATGGGCGATGTTCCCCCTGGAGAATTTCTCGAAACCATAATCGTTCTCCTTGGCGGTGGTCAGATCCTGCATCGTCTGCAGCTGACGGGAGACAATCGTGGTGGTGATTTCAGGCTCAGCCTTCTTCGGATTGAAGATTCCCTCTACTTTACGGTATCCGATGATAGTTCCCACCATGAGCACTGCGGCAGCAACAATGACCGCAATCGCCTTCGCCTTGGTGCTCATGCTTCCCATCGGGTTCCTCATAGAACTCTTTCTGGAATTTCTAGGCATAATCTTCTCTTTCCTTTGATATTCCCTATGCCGTCCATGAGACAACAACTGCACGCATTGCATTCATATACTGTGTCTACACGTTGGCATGAAAATACTAGCAGATGACCGGCTGGTACGACCCCGATAACTGAACTTTCATATCAGCCGGAACAACGACAAAAAGCGTCCCCTACTTCACCACGTCGTAGTTACTGACCGATACCTTGACCTGTGCGGCGTTCACATCAGTACCAGCCTCGAACCGAACCTTCTCACCTGCCGCCCATGAACTGGTGTTGGCAAAAGTCTCCTCGACCTTCACGCCGTCAGCATCATAGAGCGCCAACAGCAGCGAGACATTACTGAAGTTGATTTTACTGGTGTTCTCGATGACTGCGGAATACGTGTAGTAACCGCCATATTCCGCTTCTGTTCTGTCAAATTGAGCCGATGAAACCAGATTATTGATCACCTGATCCGTCTCGTTCTTCTCCTGAACGGAATTGCCGTTACGAACCAGATCGTCAAGGGTGTCTTGGTATTTCGAATCGACCTTAAGCCCATACTTATCCACGAATGTCTTCAGAATTGTGGACCGCTTGTCATATGCTTCGCTCCACGCAGTAGTGTATTCAGTACTGGTACTCGAGTATTTCTTAACTACGGCCAGCTGATCATCCAGCGAATTCAAATAGGCGATGATCTGCTCCTGGAGCTTTGAATCCTTGAACTGACGAGCCTTCAACGGCTTATCATTATCGATCTCAGCCTGAATAATCTGCTGAAGATTCTTTGATTCTCTTGTATCCTTGCCCTGCCCCTTGAGCTTATCGATAAGAGAGGAACGCTTGCTGAAACCCTCCGCGATAATGGACATCGCCTCGTCATCGGCATAGTCTGGCCCCTCGGCCTTCTTCTCGCCGCATGCGGATACACCAGCAATCAATGCAATGCTCAGTATCGCAGCAAAGACCTTCTTCATCATGTTGTCCTCCTTATAAATCTATAGACCAAGAATCTGTTTCTTCTTGGAATCGAACTCGTCCTTGGTCAAAATCCCCGCGTCAAGCAACTCCTTGAGCTTCTTGACCGCGTCCAACTGTTCACCGACCGACATGGAAGGCACAGCCACGGTCGAAGCCGACTGTTGCGCCGCCATAGGCTGCTCCGCAACTACAGCATTGGCCTGCGCCCCGGTCACAGGATTCACGCCCTGCGCGAAGGCCGCGCCGAACATCATCGCGCCCGCATCACCGAACCCATGTGTCTCAACACCATGCGCAATCTTCTGCTGCGCTGCCACATTCGAAGCATGCTGCGACACATCCTCATACGCCTTCAGATCCATCTTGTTGGCGGAATACTTCTGCACAAGTTCACGCGAAGCATCCGAAAACTCGATGTTCTCGATACCGATCTTGACGATATTGAACCCGAACCGGGCAGGCCACGTCCCCGCGTTCTGCCCATCATTCGCCACCTTGAGCGCAATATCATTCGCCTGCGCTGGCAACTGCGAGATTCTGTACTGCGTTGACAGCGCATTCAGTGCCACCGTGAACGACTGCAGAAACTCAGCCAGAATCTGCGAACGTGCTCGCTGATCATCAAACGAGTAGTAGGTAACGTTTGCCGGAACGAAATTACGGATGAACCGCACCGGGTCACCGATTTGGGTGGTGAACGAACCATAGGCGAAAATCTCAAGATCCGTCCCATAGAACAGATCGTTATACATGAGCGGGCCGCGCGTGCCAAACTTGATGTCACGAATCTCACGCAGATTTACAAAGGCAATCTGCTTGTAATCGGACGTGATACCGCCGTAACCGATGCGCTCGCCGATCTGTTTGAAGATCGATTTCTTTACTCCGTCGCCATTGAAAACACTGTCCTGCCCGTCATGATATTCGTAGCCGCCTGGCTGGGAGATGATGTTCTCAATGCCGGACTGGTTGAAGATGAACGCCGCCGTGTTCTCCGGCACATAAATCTTTGAACCGTTGGTGATGACGCCTTCCGAGCCACGCCCGTTGGAGCCGCGGCCGTTGTCTTCATCCTTTAGAACGCCGGGCACGACCGCGGAATGCTCGTCAAACCGACCAGCAGTGATGACGTCCTTCCACTGGTCGGCCAGAGTTCCGCCTGCTGCTCCTCCGATTGCGCGTAACATGCCCATGTCTTATTCCTCGTTCCCGTTTAGCCCGTTATCCGTTCCAGTCACAGCGTCTGCACCGTATCGCAGTATTTGCATTGCACGGTCATACCGGTCCACCCCGAAAGTGGAGCTCTGCATCCAATGCATTTTGCCGTGATGGCTTTTCTTACGGAAGCGCTCCGCTGATTTGTATTTGGGCCGGCAAAAGTCGTTTTGACCACATCGAACGTGTCTTTCAACGCACCAGCTAACATTTCGATTCCAGGAACGCTTCTGCGTAAAGCCATGGCTGCGGAGGATTTGGTTCCTGTCACCGCCATATTGATTGCGTCCAGCCATGCGACAGCCACCTTACGGCTCGCGTTTTTCTCCGGGCTACGGAAAACGAAGGAGACTTCCTCCCCGGCTGGGTGGAGTTTGAAGCTTGTTTCATAATCTGAAGTTTGGCAATCCGCTCGAATCTCATCTTTCTGAGTCGCCAACTCGTTCAACGGGTAGGACAGGCATGAAAGTTCATCTCCCATCCGCGTTTTGCTGCTCCACTCGTATACCAGGCGCATATTGGTGAGCATCAGTTTGGCATTATTCTGCTCTCCGTCGATGTTCTTGCAGCGCGCGCAATGGCTGGTGAGCGTCACCATCTCATTGGGTAATGGCATGTATCCAGGCATGGCGATTCTCATCTCATCGTGATGGAAACAGGTTTGAGCTCGAACAAGCCGGATGCGGAGTCATAGCTTTCGATTTCAGCAATGACATGAATGTTAAGCCCCTCAGTAAACGAGCTCGGAACATTGCCACCGGTCAAGTGAAGATCGTAATAATTCACATCACTGAAATGAAAGTTCGGACCGTGCGTACCCCCTACATTTCCGGCAAGGATCAGATAGTCGAATCGTGTCTTGTTTGAGTCATGCGGTAATACCGATGCCGTATAGCCATCGAATTCGATATTGCGCCCCTGATACTTGTTTGCAAAACTCTCGATGGCCTGTCCGGAATCTCCGCCCGCAAGTATCTGGGCGAATTCCTGGTTGTTCTGCACTGTGATATTTTCCTTATCGGTTTGCGGCGTATCGTCCTTATTCCCCGCAGAGTCGGAAGATTCAGAAGAATCGTCCTCCGCATCGTCTGTTTCCGCCTTCACCTTCTTTTGGGTTGCGGAATCGCTGTCTCCCGATGATGATTCGTCGCTCGTTGAATACGAATGATATCTGATAACGATTTTCGCACCCGGACTGAATCTCTGATGGGAGCTATAGCTCGTGTTTCCATTGACCGACACTGTCTTGACATCCCCATCCTTATGGAAGAATCCTGTGATCAGATCGCCAAGGCCTTCGGTCTCAATATTGGTGAAACCCGCCGATTCCAGTCTTGTGACCACGTCCTTATAGTTTTCACCTTCGAATTCGGATGAAGACTCCGGAATCGCTATCTTCCCATCATTGGCCGCTTTGGACGAAGCCCCGCACGAGGTGATGCCGCAGATAAGACCTATGACGATAAAAAGAACGACAAAGCCTACGAGAATTTTCGTGGTAAGAGGTGCATTGGAGACACGTTGCGTCAACTCGGAGGCAACAGCCACAAATCCGCTTCCGTGTTTTGTCCCTTTCCCTGCATCCGCTCTCCGCGATGCCGTTCGATGCTCATGGCCCAACTGCACTGAAGCCATGCCGATTTGCGCCTGGTAATCCCGGAGAAAATCGCCGATACGCCGTACAGCATGATTCGTATCCCGGCTATCCGACGTTACCCTGACCTCACATTCGGATTCGGATTTCTCATGAATCACTGCAACAAGATCGATATCATCGAAGGAACTGAACGAAATCGACCGTTCTTCGTCATTCCAACGTCTCATCATGAACATCGCGCTGCAGGAAAGCATGTTCTTCAGCACGTCATAGGCGTGATCAGCCGGCAGAGTCAGCTGCATCGTCTGATTGATATTCGACGGCTGCCGCTCGTTTTTCACAGCCATGTCCTTCTTCCTCTCTCAGATAGTTCACATGCAAGTAAATTTATTGCTTTTCGATATTTACAGCATTTCCGTCAGCCATAGCGAAATCCCACTAAAGCAAATAGACGAATACGTGCAAAAACATCTTTTTACCAAAGGCAAGGACTTGAATTACCAATACTGGATTCAAGTCCTTGCCAGCTTAAACATCAATCTTCTTTACTTAAAGAAACACTCATGCGATCATTCTGCTGAACCGTCAACTCATATCCATCTTTAGTTGCAAAATGAGTAAAATATTCAGTTTGCGATTCAACCTGCCAGCCCATTTGCTCGCATTGGCTGACATAATTCTGCATCATATTGGAATCAGCCGAATATGCGTAGAAATGCAAAGAATCATCAGAATCATTCATATTTTTCACAATCGGCACATCAGGCTTGGGAACCATAGAAGCATGTTTGCCCGCAACCCATTTGAATGCTGCGGTCGCTGGCCCTTCCTTTATGGTTCGCTTGTTCGAGGGGAAATATTGGATTTTCTGAATCGTTTTATTGTTCGAATCGTAATACTCAGCATTAATCTGAGCGACATTCCACAAATCCATCTGATTCGTAACCGATGTCTTAAACGCGCCAACAGTGCAATATTCCATGCCTGACTCGCCTGCCGCAACATACTTGATGGCATCACATGACAAACCACTATCTCGCACATCTTCAGGAGTCGTCCAATCATCTCCTCCGAACAAAGACTGAAGCTGATCATCGGTAACTTCATTCTTCAAGCTGTAGGAAACTTTGAACTCAAGAAGATCCACATCAAGACCATTGGTATAGGAAAGAGCCAAACGAGGGGTATTCCCCTCTGCCGCCGGATCAACATTCCAAGAAATCTTAGAAAGATCAGGAGTCTTGACCGCGGATTTCTTCCCCGCTTCATTATTTTGACCGCTTGCCGAAGATTGCTGTGTAGCCGAATTTGCATCATCTGAATTTGCCCCGCATCCAGAAAGACCAGCAGTAACGACCAGGGCCAAGGCCGCAAGGGCACAGCTGATTTTCACAGTCCCGTTTTTCATTTTCATCTCCTTAATTCTTCCGAAATAGCTGCGTCATCGTTTCGCAAATCGTGTTCCCATTTCCCGCTGACCCGATATAGAGTCCGCAAGCCATCTTTCCCGGCTCGTCATCGAACGTCATTGTCGTTTCCTTTCTTGTGGGAGTCCTCACCGCGATGATGTCCGCTCCGTTCCTCGTTGCAATCATCGGGGCGATTCATCTCGGTCGGCATGGTGTTCTTTGCCGCCTCATCGAATATGCGTACGCCGTGCAGAATCGTGTTTGCCAGTTGCGCGAACATGACCTTGCTTCCTTTCTGACGGCGTTCCCTATGAGAAACGACTGACCTTCAGTCATTCCAAGACCACGAATCGGCCTCGTTGCGGAACCCGTCATCAGGGGGCGTGATTTTTTCGCGTGCGGCTTCTCCCTTCTTTCACAAGACGCGAAAATGCGACGTTGAACCCCACAGCAGATGAGTTCTCTCCTTTTGGTGTCTATCCTCTTTCATCCCTGCTATGGCGTCAATGACGTAACATGTTATAATTCACTCATATTTTGAAGGGGGTTTATACCATGAGTGGTATATCAACACGAAACAGCGCCTGCTGGAGAACACGACTCAAGCAATGCATGGATGAACGAGGTCTCACGCAACTAGATTTCGTACGCGCATTGAACCGGCAGTACCTCACAAAATTCCACCAAAAGGACGTCAGCAGATGGCTGAATACCGGAAACCGCACCTCATCGGGCGAAATCGGGTTCCCCAAATACGAAACCATGGCGACTATTGCCGACTTCTTCGGCGTGGATGTCGGCTATCTAACCGGCGAAACGGATGAGAAAACCTATGTCATGAGCCACGCCTGCGCATTCACCGGGCTAAGCAGCAGCTCCATCACCGCCATTCGCTCTTGGATCGGCACGACGGCGGAATCACAGACAATGGCAACGGATGATTCCCGGGAGACCAATCATGCAATGATGCATGGCACCCCGCGCGAAGGCGACCCCATGCCCGAATACCGCGCCGCCACCATCGACCGGCTGCTGTCATCGCCGAAATTCCCCGAACTGGCGGCGAAGCTGCTGACACTGCAGGAGATGTCATCGATCTGGAGCAGCACGCCGCAGAAATTCGGGGGATTACTCGCGTCGCTCGCAAACGACAACGATCTGCCACATGACCTGGCTTTGCAGCTGCTGCTCGGCGCATTCTACGGCATGGCGAGCGAAAGCTTCTCTTCCCTGCTGCACGACGCATACCCCATGCCGGAATAAGCCGTTCGACGGCACGGGCCGTCACCGTTGCCCGAGCGCGCCCCGCAGCGCCGCCCCTCCATCAGAGACCAACGACTACATTACTCGGACGGATCAGGCAGGCATATAGCCGTCCGCCACGTCGACCGGGGCATTGGCCCTGGCCACGGCCTCCTCGTTGGCGAGCGCCGCATGCTCGATCACCGCCTCGTACCCCGTCAGCGCGGCGAAGGGCATGAACTGCGCCGCCCTGCCGGACCGGGGCATGCGTGAGTGGAGCCTCGACTGATGGTGCGGCAGACCGATGATGTCGTCATAGCGATGGGTTTGCGTAAGGCTCATGCCGCATGGCCTCCAATCTGCTGGTTACGCTGCCGGCCGGTGGCATCATCGAACATATCCATGGCTTTGATGACGGAATTCTTGCCGAATTTACGCTTGATGTTCAGAAGCGTCTGCTGCATATGCAGTTCGGCATCATCGCACGACGCACCACTGGACGGCCTTTCGGATGAGTTGTTTTGCGAACAGCCTGGGAAAGCGTTATCGTAAAGCCCCTCATCTCCAGCCGCATCAGCAATGCTGGAATCCGATGACGAGTTCAAAGCATCGAACAAATCAGGTTGCATATATTCGGACATATCGGACTGCCGCCGCTGCGCAAATTGATCGGCCGTCAGCAAATCTGCTGCGACCACATTCAGACGGCGGACCAGCAATCGCCTGTCGACAATTGAGCAGAACAGTTCATCCACGGCATCGCATATGCGGGACGTCGCTGACGTAGGTCCCGACAATGCGATCGACCCCGTGGCCGGCTTGGGAACACGACGGCCATACCTGTCAAGCGAGACCGGACCGTCATACGTCGCCGCAGCACGCTCGGCAATCGTCTTCAGCTCGGCGGGAGCATCCTTGCCAAGCCGTTTCGGATCAAGGCTCGCCGTATCGTAGCCGATCATCATCCCCACCCTGCCGGCCCTCATGCCCTTCGCCACCAAATCCAACGACAACGTATCCGCCATCTCGCGCACAATCAGCCGCGCCGAGTCAAAACCGACCGCGCCCGTAAGCACCTGCCCCGAACTCATACTATGACCAGCTGGCTTATACGCTTTGATGTCGGCGATAGTGCATGGTTCCCAACCCCACGCATGGTCGATAAGCAGTTCGGCGTTCATGCCAAACATGCGGTACAGCAGATCCTCGTTGTAATACTCATCGGCGCGGCCCATCGAGCAACGTGCGATATCCCCCATGGTCAACAAGCCCTGAGCCTCGAGCTTTTTCGCGTATCCTCGTCCAACACGCCAAAAATCAGTAATCGGACGATGCCCCCACAACAGTTTCCGATACGACATCTCGTCCAGCCTGGCAATGCGGATGCCGTCCTCCCCTGCCTGGATATGCTTGGCCACAATGTCCATGGCAACCTTGGCCAGATACATGTTCGTGCCAATACCCGCTGTAGCGGTGATACCAGTCTGAGCATGAATGTCATGGATAATGTCGCGCGTCATCTCCTCCACGCCTTTGCCGTAGGCGCGTAGATACCCAGTGACATCCATGAACACCTCGTCCACCGAATAGACATGGATGTCATCCGCCGACACGTATTTCAAGTAAATACCGTAGATTTTCGCACTCATCGCCAGATAATGCGACATGCGCGGCTTGGCTATAAACACGTCCGCGGCCAGATTCGGATTATCAGCGAGCGCTTTCGCATCATACGATTTTCCCGTCAGTACTCCGCCCGGGGCAACAGCCCGACGTGCCGCATTAACCTCTTTGAGCTTCGCCTTGACTTCGAATAGACGGGCACGACCCGGCAACCCGTATTCTTTCAGCGACGGAGAAACCGCCAAACAAATGGTTTTGTCGGTACGCGACTGGTCCGCCACCACCAGATGCGTGGACAGTGGCGGAAAACCATGCTCGACGCATTCCGAAGACGCATAAAAGGATTTCAAGTCGACCGCCACATATGTTCGTTCGGACATGACGCTCCTTCCATGCAATAATCGGCAGTAAAGCCTGCATCCGCGATTCACGGTTCCAACGATTACATCATACCAGAACATTCGAACGATTGTTCGATTACTTGTCCTTTTTCATACATAGTCCGAGGACTCCCCGGAAGCTGCCGCTTGTAGCCTCCGGTTGGTAGGGTTGAACGGTAGCGAATCCCTTGTCTCCATGGTTTTGGAAGGAGCTTTGGCTTGTCAGCTGAACTTGAAGACATCCACGAGGAATGCGGTATTTTCGGCGTTTGGGGCCACCCGGACGCCGCCCGACTCACCTACTTCGGCTTGCACGCGTTGCAGCATCGCGGTCAGGAGGGTGCCGGCATTGTCTCTAACGATAATGGTCATCTCATCGGTCATCGCGGAACGGGTCTGTTGACCCAGGTGTTCAGCGACGAGCGAGAAATCGAACGCCTG
>ERZ1026978.381-NODE-381-length-24941-cov-6.102427_pt1 | contig 24941 bp, 17 predicted proteins | sample MGYA00519560_ERZ1026978 | MGnify/ENA primary metagenome ERZ1026978 (study PRJEB26926, sample SAMN06164401) | human gut metagenome | biome: ENVO:00009003; feature: ENVO:2100002; material: ENVO:00002003 | host: Homo sapiens | place: USA | collected 2012 ... | reverse complement strand
ATCGTTAGGTCAGCGGATCGATGCCGCTCGGAGCCACCATGGCTTGAAACCTCGGAAATCTCCGAGGTTTTTTTGTTTTCATCACATTTTTAGTCATATAGGAACCAAAATTATGGCGGACTGACGGCAGAGAGACCATGACTTTTTGCAGGGGCAGACGCTCCTCGGTTATGGATCTCTCGATCTCAGGTCTTGCTGAATCCGTGATGTGGGCGTATCAATGCCCCGCACGGGTGTGTCATCTTATGCGTTACTCAGCAATGACTAAGAAACCCCCGTTGGGGGGTGAATTTGTCTGTTAGTGGATTACACTGGAATACCGTAAAGCAGGAACAATGGGGGTGGGCAGAACTATGCCATAACCCCGTTAAGGGAGTATTCACTGGGGCGGTAGCATGGAAGTGCTTTTGGTAGGTAATACCGATTTCATTACCAAACAGTGGATTCAGCATGCCTTTCCCCGAGACCATGTGGTGATAGCGGAACGAGAAGACACCGTAGACGGTAATGACCGTCTCAGAATCGTCAACATGTCTGACGCCAACACCCTTGCCGAAACCATCACCACATACGAATTTGATCGCATCGTATTCTTTTCCGAAAATCTGACCCCACGCAGCGACAGAGACGGCGATCTGGGAGCATTGCGAAGACTTCTGCATGCCATTCGCAACAGGCAAACGCAAATGCTGATGGTCAGCGGCCCCGAATCCGAGTTCACCTATCCGGAAAACGTCGACGTACGGGATACCAGCAAAAGCCTGATGTCTCGAGCATCAGAAGAACTCTGCCTGTACTACGCACGTACCTACCGTCTGGAAGCGAAAATCATTCGTTGCCCATACTTGTATGCACCCGAACGCAATGGGGCAACCGCATATTTCGGCAGACTGTTTGAACAGGCGTCAGCAGGGTCGATCTCATTCCGAGAACGCGAACAGCAGCGGACATGCTTTCTCTGCGCCGACGATCTTGCCGAACTGATCTACCGCATGTTCGACGATTGGACCGCTGAAAGCGAAGTATTCCGCGTGCCCAACGCGTTTGACTTCACATACGGTGATTTGGCTGATGTGATCAGCGCGGCATTTCCTGGATTATCGGTGACTTTTGGCGAAGACAGGCCACAGCATTACCCGGCAGACGACCATGCGCTGCGCCTGCGTTATGGCTGGTCGCCGCGATATTCGCTCAAACAGGATCTTCCCCTGGTGCTGCAACGCTGGAAAGAGGCGCGTGCGCAGGAACAGTCCGAAAAGCACCTGATCTGGGATTTTCTGCGCAACCATTCGAAACCATGGATCGCATTCGAAATCTGCGTCACGTTCATACTGGAGGAATTGCTTCGCACCGCGGTACAAGGCAACAGTCAGCTGGGAACCGTGGATTTGCGCCTGTTTTTCGTGGTGATCGTCGGCACGATGTACGGACTGAACGCAGGCGTGTTCGCGGCCGCGCTCGTATGTGCCGGCATGGCGTTGTCGTACGCGTCGAACGGTGCGTCATTCGCGCCACTGTTTTACGATACGTCGAACTGGATTACGTTTGTGGTGTATTTCGTTGCGGGCGCAGTATGTGGGTATGTACAGATGCGCAATCGCGAAAACCTGCGATTCATGCGTGACGAAAACAGTTTGCTGCGTGAACGACTTGCGTTCCTGCGTGACCTGTACCACGATGTGCTCGATGATCGTCGTATGTTGCGCGGGCAGATTATCGGCAGACGTGACAGTTTCGGCAAAATGTATGCGATGACCCGTGAATTGGACGAAGTGCAGCCTCAAAAGCTGTATCGTGCGGCCATCCGTATTATGCAAGATACGTTGGGCGGCGATAGTTTCGGTATTTACCGAATCGATAATGGTGGTCGTTTCGCGCGTTTGGTGGCCGCAAGCCCGCAGACTGAATCTTTGTTCAGCAAATCGGCGTTGCTTGAGAATTATGCCAACGTTGTCATTGCTTTGGATCATGGCGGATTGTGGGTAAACCGCAATCTCGAACAAAACTTTCCAATGTATGCGGCGGGCGTGCATGCCAATGGCAAGCTGGCCGTGGTGATTATGCTTGCCAAAGCCCATCCCGACCAAATGAACCTGTACTTCCAGAATCTGTTCACCATCATGTGCGGCTTGGTGGAATCCGCTATGGTGCGTGCCTTCGATTATGAGAATGTTGCACGGCAGACGATGCTGGTGCCCGGCACTGAATTCTTGAACGCCCAGGCGTTTCTGCCTAAAGTGTTGGCTGCAAACGAGCTCAAGCACGATCATATGGGCGATCATCTGCTGCTGCGTGTGGCAGACGCTTGGCAAGACGATGGCAGCCGCCTGATGGGAGCCATTCGCCAAACGGATGAGGCCGGTGTGCTGCAGGACGGCAATGTGTATGTGCTCATGAACCAGGCCAGCGAGCATGAGCTGCCGATCATCAACAAGCGTTTGACCCAGGCTGGATTGCATGTGACGCTGGTTTCAGACCACGAGGAAGATTCGTTGCTGGCTGAGGCTTCGAAACAAGTGGCTGCCGAATCGCAAGCGGATGAAACGCTGCGCCGGAACGTTGCGCCGAATGGTTCTGCATCGCATGAAGGCGGCACAGTGTGAACGCGACGGTGATGGCGATGCTGCTTATCGCCGTGCATGTAATGATATGCGTGCTGCTGTGCGTATTGTCTCGCGTTGGCGTGCTTCGCGTGGAGGGGCGACTGCTTCCTTTCATGCTGCTGGTGCCATTGTGGGGGCCGTTATGTGTGCTGATGTTGCATATGCGCACGCTGATTCGCGCTGGCGCGCACACGGCTCCGGGACTTGAGCAAATGCGTGTGGATGATGAGGAACGTCGAAGCATCCTGGTTGAGGAACGAGCTGATTTCGCCAATACAGTGCCGTTGGAAGAGGCACTGATCGTCAACGATTCGAGTCAGCGGCGCAGTCTGGTGATGTCCATTCTCAACGACAATCCCAGCCGTTATATCGATGTGCTGTCGCAGGCCCGACTGAATGAGGATGTGGAAGTCGTGCATTACGCGGCTACCGCCATGGCGCAGATCAGCGCCAAAGAAGATCTTGCATTGCAGCGCTGCCGTAACGATTATCTGCAGCATCGAAATTCCGAAACGATGTTGGAACGCTATTGCGATGCGTTGGAACGATACGTCAATTCCGGTATTGCGCAAGGATACGCATTGCAGTTGCAGAAGCAGCGATATGCCGAAGTATTGCAGGAACGACTTCGTAAGCATGACGATTATTACGTTGCGTGCCGTCTTGCGCAAATGCAGATTGATCTTGAACTCTTTGATGATGCCGCGCACACTATTGACGACGCTATGGAGCGGTGGCCGGATCAAGGCGATGTATGGCTGATGCGTCTACGGCTCGATGCCGCACGCAATGATGGCGATGCGTTGCGTCAAACCGTTCAGCAGATTGAAAGCAAGCATATTTATCTCGGTGGCCAAGGAAGACGCACGCTGCGGTTCTGGACTGGAGCCAAGGAGGCTGAACGCGCATGATCAGAGGATTCCTGTCAGACGTGTTGGCCAAGTGGAAGCGATTCCGCTGGCAAGGTCTGGTCAAGGTCTGGGCTGTGTTCATGGCCATCGCATTGGTGTTGCTGGTGGAAAGCCTGGGCGTGCATTATGGTGCCACGCGGTTCGACATCACGTATTTGGATCGAGACAAAGCCATTCCTGCTGCCAATGCCATCGCTGGGCAAAAAGCCACGAATCTGTTAGTGGTTGACAGTTCGCAAGAGGGTGTCAGCGATGCCGAAGCCATGCTCGACCAGATTCTGCTTGATATGAAAGTCCCTACCACTACGGTTGACGTGGCTGACGAAAATGCTGAATTTCCAGCGTTGAATCACTACAGCACCATAGTGGTGGCCATGCCTAATCTCGACCGTCTGGGCGAGCATGTGCTGCAAATCATGCAATGGGCCAAAAAGGGAGGCGGAGTCATGTTTGCCATGACTCCCGAAAAAACCGGCTATTTGGACGTGATCGGCCCGCAGATCGGCATTGAATCGTCCACATACGAATATGTGGCGACTAAAGGCATTACACCGTCCGAAGATTTTATGTTGGGTGGCGGCCAGACATACACGTTCAGTGACCCGTTCAAATCGTCGCTGAGCGTCGCATTGAATGATCGTGCACAGGTGGAAGCGGTCAGCAGCAATGGCAGAACGCCATTGGTGTGGAGGAACGCGGTGGAGTCAGGAACGGCTGTGATGTGCAATATCGGCATTTACGGCAAGGTGTTTCGAGGATTTTACGCTTCAGCATTCAGTCTGCTCGGTTCTGCCATGGCCTATCCGGTGATTAACAGCGCAGCTTTTTACATGGATGATTTTCCCTCTCCGGTACCGTCTGGCAATGGCAAATACATCAAACGTGACTACAACATGAGCATTTCCGAATTCTATTCTCAAGTATGGTGGCCAGATTTGGTGCGTCTTGCGGAACGGTACGGTATTCGTTTCACCGGTGTGATGATTGAGAATTACGGCGATGGCACCAAGGATGATCCGGTACGGCAGACGGACAACACACAATTCGAGTATTATGGGGGATTGCTGCTTCGGCAAAACGGCGAAATCGGATATCACGGGTACAACCATCAGCCGTTGGTGTTGCCGAATACGGATTACGGCAACGAATACACGTACGTGCAATGGCCGAATCGCAAAGCCATTGTGGCATCATTGCAGGAACTGATTGCATTCCAGAAAGACGTATTGCCGGCCGCAACATCGTCGGTATACGTGCCGCCGTCGAATATCCTCTCCCAAGAAGGACGAAAGATCATAGGCGAGGATGTGCCTCAGATTCGCGCCATCGCCAGTACGTATATGCCTTCCGACAGTTCTCTGCCGTATGTGCAGGAGTTTGGCGTGGCAGTCGATGGTGTGGTTGAAGCTCCCCGTATTGTGTCGGGAAGCATGGTGAATGATTCATACATGCGTCTTGCCGCGGTTTCCGAGCTGAACATGCACTATGTGAGCACGCATTTCATGCATCCCGACGATCTGCTTGATGAAGATCGTGGTGCGAAAGAAGGTTGGGAAACCTATCGCAAGGGATTGGAAGATTATTTGGATTGGTTGGAGCAGTCGGCTCCGTCCATTCGTATGCAGACTGGAACGGAATGCGCTGCGGCGGTGCAACGATTCTCAGGATTGACGGTTTCGATGGCAACAACCGATACCAGTTGGGATCTGAAACTTGGCAACCTCACCGATCAAGGGTGGCTGATGTTCCGTGCCAGTAATGGTACGCCCGGCAATGTGCGCGGCGGAAGCCTCACCAAGCTGACCGGCAACTTGTATCTGCTCAAAGCCACGAGCGCCACGGTTCATATCGAACGCAAGACTGGGGGAGCGGCATGAGAATCTGCCTGGTTTTGGAAGGATGCTACCCGTACGTGCATGGTGGCGTGTCCACGTGGATGCACAGTTATATCGAAGCGATGAAAGAGCACGAGTTCGTATTGTGGGTGATCGGCGCCAAAGCCGAAAACCGCGGCAAATTCGTATATGACCTGCCCAGCAATGTGGTGGAAGTGCATGAGGTGTTCCTCGACGACGCCTTGCGTCTGAGCGGTGAACGCGCGAAAGTGTCGTTCACCGAAGAGGAATTGCGGTCATTGCGCGAACTGGTGAATCTTGGCAGCCCGGACTGGGATGTGCTGTTCAACCTGTTCCACACCAAAGGCGTGCATCCGCTGTCGTTCCTGCAAAGCCATGAATTCATTGACCTGTTCACGCAAATCTGCATGGAGGAATATCCGTATGTGGCCTATGCGGATGCTTTCCATACTGCGCGCTCCATGCTGCTGCCGGTGTTATACCTGATGGGCAGCGAAGTGCCGGAAGCGCAAATCTATCATGCGATTTCCACCGGCTATGGCGGATTGTTGGCTTGTTTGGGCGGTTCCATCAACCATGCGCCGGTATTGCTTACGGAACATGGCATTTATACGCGCGAACGTGAAGAGGAGATTATTTCCGCCGAATGGGTGCTTCCGGCTTTCCGTCCGCGCTGGATTCGTTTCTTCTACATGCTTTCGGAACAGATCTACCAGCGTGCATGGCGTATCACTAGTTTGTTCGGTCGTGCCCGTCTTATCCAAATCGGTATGGGCGCTCCCGCCGACGCCTGCCAGGTTATTCCCAACGGCATTCAATACGAACGTTTTTGCGATATTCCTCTGAAACCCGACGATGGTTGGGTTGATATCGGTGCGGTGGTGCGCATGGCGCCGATCAAAGACGTGAAAACCCTGATTCATGCGTTTCATGAGCTTTCATCTCGCGTTGACAATGTGCGTTTGCATATTCTCGGCGGTGTTGACGATCAGGAGTATGCCGACGAATGCTATGAGCTTGTGGAACAGTTGGGCGTGCGCAATCTTGAATTCACGGGCCGTGTGAATGTGGTGGAATACATGCGCAAGCTTGATTTCACCGTGTTGACCAGCATTTCCGAAGGCCAACCATTGTCGGTGTTGGAATCGTTCGCTGCCGCACGCCCATGCGTGACCACTGACGTCGGCTGTTGCCGTGAGCTGTTGGAAGGTGAGGATGGCGATGATTTCGGCACTGCCGGTTTTTATGTGCCTCCCATGTACCGCGAAGGCTTAAGCGGGGCGATGGAACGCATGTGTTCCAGCCGCGTGTTGCGTGAAACCATGGGGCAGATCGGCCGCGATCGTGTGAATGCCTATTATCGGCATGAGCGCATGCTTGATGATTATCGCAGGCTGTATAGCGATACCGCGGATCAGTTCGGATTGGAGCGCTGATATGGCTGGTATTGGATTTGAACTGAAGAAACTGTTCCATCGTAGGGGCTTGATGGCAATGCTGCGAGCCTACGGCTATGCCGGCGTGATTTGCGCAGGCCCGATGCTGCTGGGCGTGCTTCTGCAGTTTGGCGTGCTGATCGTGAGCAGTTGGTGGCAGGTGGGCCGCCCCGACCGTGATCTGCTTGTATGCATGATCACATACACATTGCTTGCCTCATTGGTGTTGACAAGTTTTCTGTCGATGCCGGTCACACGTTTTTTGGCGGATATGCTGTTTGACCACGATGAGAAGATGATTCTGCCGTCGTTTTGGGGGTCTACCGGCATCATGTTGGTGGTGGGCGCGGTGTTGTACACGGTGTTTCTGCTGTTTTCTGGGGCCACGCTGATGCAGGGCGCGTTGTGTTTATGGCTGTTTCTTGAAATGGTCGTCAACTGGAATGCGATGAGTTATTTGACGGCCATTAAAGATTACAAAAGCATTTTGTATTCTTTTGCTGCTGCAGTGCTGGTGGCGTTTATTACGTCATGCGTGCTGCTTGCGTTGGCGTTTCCGCCGGTGGAATCGCTGTTGTTTGCGGTGGTGCTTGGCTATGGTGTGATGCTGGTGTGGGATGTGCTGCTGTTGCATCGGTATTTTCCGCAAAGTCGTGAGAATCCGTGGCTGTTTCTGCAGTGGGTCGACCAGTTTCTGCCGTTGGCGTTGACCGGATTGTTTACCACCATTGGCTTGTTCGCCCATTTGGTGATCACCTGGTGTGGGCCGCTTGGCATCAAAGTGAAGGGTCTGTTTTATGGCGCGCCATATTACGATGTGCCCGCCATGCTTGCGTTTTTAACGATTCTGATTACCACGGTGAATTTTGTGGTGTCGGTGGAAGTGAATTTCTATCCGACATATCGTTCGTATTACAGTCTGCTCAACGATGGTGGCACGGTTAAAGACATTACTATTGCCGAAAATGAAATGCTGGCTGTGCTCAATCGAGAATTGCATTACACGGCGTTGAAGCAATTGTTGGTGACCGCTGCCGTGATTTCGTTGGAAAAAACAGTGCTGAACGCGCTTCCTTTGGGTTTCAACGATGTGATGCACGGATATTTCCGTGTGCTCTGCGTGGGGTATGCCCTTTATGCGGTCGGCAACATCGTGATGCTGATTCTGCTGTACTTCACCGATTATTACGGTGCGTTGACTGCCTCGGCATTATTTGCCGGGTCGACGGTTATTTTCACGGTGATCGGACAGTTCTTCACTACCACACTGTTCGGCTTCGGTTTTCTGATGGGAGCGTCGCTGTTCGCTATTTATGCGACATTCCGGCTCGCCTCATACGCCGACAATCTGCCATACCGAGTGATGGGGCAGCAGCCGATTGTGGCACAGACGAAACGTGGACGTTTCACCGAACTGGGCATACTGCTTGAACACGGCGAACAACGAATCGATCAATCACTGCATCACACGGAACATAAGAGGCACGCGCGGCGCGAGTGCGGGACGAACATTACGGAAGCGAACAATGCAATCGGGGAGGAATCGTAAATCATGTCATGGTGGAATCGACGCAACACAAAAGCCATTACCACGCTTGTCAAGCAAATAGCGGCATTGACGGCAATGCTGATGGTGCTTTCCTGCGCCGGATGTGCGACTTCGTCACCCAACGATAATGAGCAATCGCAATCATCGGATTCAACGCAGACGCATGAGCAAGTCAAGAAAAGCGCTGAACAAAGCATCGACGGCGCACACTTGCGCGACAACGAATCGTTATACAAGGTGTATGACGACAGCGGCGTGGAAACCATGTATCTGACGGTATCGCGCGGTAATTCGTCGGAAGGAACCGACCATAGCTGGAGTGAAATCAACCAGTATTCCGTTGATGACTATGCGGCAATGGGCGTTGGACGCTACAAGGTCAATGGTTTGCTGCAGGTCGGCGACGAACAGGGGCCGGTTTCCGGGGAGCTTGGTTTTGGCGAAAGCGCGCCGAACGCCACCGTGCAGATACGTGGTCAGTCATCGAGTAAAAACGAGCAGAAGAATTACAAGATCGAGTTGAAAAGCGGCAAAGGCAAGTGGCGTGGACAGCGTACCATCGCATTGAACAAGCATATGGGTGAAGGTCTGCGTTTCCGTAACAAAATGGCCTTTGATCTCATCAAAGGCATCGACCAGATGATGGGGCTGCGCACGCAATTCGTGCACTTGTATGTGAAAGACGAGACCAGCGGATCGGATTCCTTTGACGATTACGGTCTGTATACGCAGGTCGAACAACTCAACAAAACCGCATTGCAAGCGCACGGACTTGATAAGAACGGCCAGCTGTATAAGGCCAATTATTTCGAATTCCATCGAGACGAAGACGTGATCAAACTCGCCGACGATCCCGACTACGATCAGACGAAATTCGAAGAAAAACTGGAAATCAAAGGCGACAACGACCATACCAAACTGATTGCCATGTTGAACGCGCTCAACGATTATTCAGTGCCGATGAGCGACATTCTCGGCAAATATTTCGATACTGAAAATCTCGCGTACTGGATGGCATTCCAGCTGTTGACCGGCAATACCGATACGCAAAGCCGCAATATGTACCTGTATAGTCCCACGAATTCCGACACCTTCTACGTGCTTGACTGGGACAACGACGGCATGCTCATGCGCAAGGAATATGAGATCAAACAACGTTCCGACGGCAAAAGCTGGGAGAACGGCATCAGCAACTACTGGGGCAACATGCTGTTTAGCCGCTGTTTGCAGACCAAGTCGTTCCGAACTGCGCTCGACAAGGCAATAAAAGACGAATACAAGTACATGAATGCCAATCGCATCAACTCCATGGTGAAGCATTACCGCAGCATTACGGAACAATATGTGTGGAAAATGCCTGATTCCATGTATGAAGGCGTCACCAAAAGCCAATATGATGTAATCGCGAACCAGCTGCACAGCGAAATCGAACAGAACTACCAGACATACCAAACCGGGTTCAACAAGCCCATGCCGTTCTACATCGGCACACCTACCCCTACCAATGGCAAGCTCAAACTCAACTGGGATGTCTCCTACGATTTCAACGATGAGGATTTGCGTTATACCGTCACCGTGTCCAAGGATTACGAAGGTAAGGATGTAGTGTTCACACAGAGCGACCTCGTATTGCCGGAAGCCGTGATGGACATGCCCGGTGAAGGCCAGTACTTCATCAAAGTGAGCGTGCGCAACGCATCAGGCGAGACTCAGGACGCGTTTGACTACTACGTTACCGACGGCAACAAGATCTACGGCACCAAGTGCTTCTATGTGAAAGCCGGCGGCAGCATTGTGGAGGATGCCAATGTTCAATGACGGTGGCAATCGAGGAACGTCGCTGCTGCAGCGCGTCAAACGTCGGGTCAGCGAAGAATTATCCGTTCCGCCGAGCACCGCCAAGGAACGGTTCCGTCATGAGCTCAAATATCTGATCTCATACGCGCAAAAGACCGATTTGAACGTGCGTATGGCGCCGCTGCTTGGTCTCGACAAACATGCGAGCAACGGCGGCTATATGATTCGCAGCCTGTATTTCGACGATTATTGGAACACCGCATATCAGGAAAAAGTCGACGGTGTGCTGCTACGCAAGAAATATCGTATTCGCATCTACGATTACAGCGACCGCGTGATCAAACTGGAACGCAAACGCAAAAGCGACAGTTGGATCTACAAGGAGGATGCGCCGCTCACCCATGAGCAGTTCGACCGCATTCTTGCCGGCGATTACGAGTTTTTGCGCGACAGCGAGCATCAATTGTGCCGCGAGTTTTATGTGGAATGCATGTGCAATGTGTTGCGTCCGCGTGTGATCGTCGATTATGAGCGCGAACCGTGGATTCTTGACGCTGGTACCGTGCGTGTCACTTTCGATATGAATGTGCGTGCGGCGGTTGGAGGATTCGATATTTTCGACTCCACACTGCCGGTATTGCCCGTGCTTGAGCCTGGAAAACTGGTGATGGAAGTCAAATTCACTGAATTCCTGCCGCAGATGGTACGCGATCTGTTGCCTGGCAAAGCTCAGGAGTTGACGTCGGCTTCGAAATACGTGCTCTGTTATGACAAAGCCTCGTATTTGCGGGGATTCGGCTACTGGCAGGAAGGCTGGAGCGTGCCGAGCCTGTAAAGACAGTCTATGATCGGCTGGCATTTCCCGAAAATCAAACGTTACGAATCAAGGAAGCAAGAGAGAAAGAACAGCATTATGAGCGTTAATGATATGATCAAAAAGTCGGTGCTGAAATCCTTCAGTCAATACAATGTGCCCAAAATGGCGCTGGCATTGCTGGTGGCGTTGATCGTTGGCATCGTCATCTACTACGTGTACCGCCGTTTCTACACGGGCGTGGTGTATTCGCGCAGTTTCGCGGTCACATTGGTGGGTATGTCTGTGCTCACCTGCATGGTCACGTTGTCCATCAGTACGAATATTGTGATCTCCCTTGGTATGGTCGGTGCGTTGTCGATTGTGCGTTACCGTACCGCGGTCAAGGATCCGATGGATCTGCTGTATTTGTTCTGGTCGATTACTTCAGGTATTGCGTCGGGTGCTGGCATGTATGTGCTGGTGATTGTGGCCGGATTGGTGATGATCGGCATGCTGGCATTGTTTTATTCGCATCAAGACAAGGGACGCGTGTACATTGCGGTGATCCACTATGTGGGCGATATGGCTGGCGATGAGATCACGCGCGCGTTCGGACGCACTAAATTCTTCGTCAAATCCAAAACCATGCGTAGCGAACGCACGGAAATGGCCGTTGAAGTGTTTTGCGACGACAAGGATATGACGTTCGCCGAACGTATCCGTGCGATTGACGGCGTCGAGGACGTCACTCTGATACAGTACAACGGCGAATACCACGGATAGTTTTTTTCGACGAGGGGAGACCGCGTGACCGACATGCCGGAAATGGGCGGAATGCCGTCTAACGACGAGCTGGTGCCTTTTCTTACATTCGAAGACATCGATTATGCGCTCGAAAACGGCGAATTCTGCTGTTATCTGCAGCCTAAATGCAATGCGGAGACGGGAGCCATTGTAGGAGCCGAGGCGTTGGTGCGCTGGAATCACCCCAAATATGGCGTGATTCCCCCAGGATGGTTCGTCCCGGTATTGGAAAGAGCCGGGCGTATCTGCGATGTGGATATGTTCGTATGGCGCTTCGTGGCTGAGATGCTGGGCAGATGGGAGCGTGAAGGACGCAATCTGGTACCGGTTTCCGTGAACGTGTCCATGATGGATATCGACCAGATGGATGTGGCCGACGTAATCGGCGGGCTGTTGAACGAATATGACGTCGACGCGCGTCTGTTGCGGGTGGAAATCACCGAAAGCGCCATGGCGAAAAACCTGTCCATGGTGAAGGACACCATCCGCAAACTGCATGCGAGAGGCATCGTGGTGCTGATGGATGATTTCGGTTCGGCATATTCCTCGCTGAACATGCTCAAAGACATTAATGTCGATATGATCAAACTGGACACGAAGTTCATCGAGCTGAGCGATGAGAATGCCGGTAAAGGCGTGAAAATCATCGAATCCATGATTGTGATGGCCAAGAAGCTGCATCTGATGATCATCGCTGAGGGTGCCCAGACCAAGGAACAGGTCGATCGGCTGAAAGCAATCGGGTGTGAATACATCCAAGGATATTATTTCTACCCTCCACTGCCGGTGAAACAGATGGAAACGCTGTTGGCCGAACGCGCCGACGGTCGGCACTATTGGGATATGTCGTGCGATTACCTGCATCGCGATCATGTGACCGTCAACGGCCGGGTGCTGTTGGGAACCTCCGCGTTGGCGGCCGACACCTTTGAAATCCTGGCTGATGGTCTGGCGGAAATATCCCGGTTGAATGTGGAGACAGGCGAATACCGTGTCGTCAAACGGGATGGGGTGATTCCCGATCCGCAAGTCGACGAATTCGGCGCCTACCTGCGTGCGGTGGCCGCCAGCCGGGTGGTACATCCTGACGATGCCGGACGATTCTTCGCCGATCTGAGTCTGACCTCAATCCGGGAACGGTTATACCGGCAGGAAACCGTGTTGGGGATATACCGCAGCGAGGTATTGGCTAAAACCGGCGTAGTCGCATTCGCGGCGATTCCTACTCACGCATGCTCCCCATCTGACCCTTGGGCTGTGGTGCTGGTCGGACAGAATCTGCCCATAGGACTATTGGCATGCGGCGATGCCGATAATTACCGCAGGGACTCGCTTACGGGACTACTCAACCGCAATGCCTACGATGACGATTTGGAGTGCATCCAGGCTACGCATGACGAGCCGTTGACGGTGGTGTACATCGACATGATCGGACTGCATGAAATCAATAACCATTTGGGGTATGCCAAGGGCGATTCGGCGTTGTGCGGACTTGCGAATGCGATGCGTGCCTGCTTCGGGGACGACAGGATCTACCGCATCGGAGGCGATGAGTTCGTGATTGTCAGCTGCAACCATACGGTGAGCCAAAGTATGCGTCGGATGACGCGTATGCGTCGGGATTTTCTGGAAGGTGATTGGGATATATCCGTAGGCATGGCCGAATCCGATGATGGAGGGGATCTTCCGGACCTCATCAATCAGGCGGAAATCCGTATGTGTCAGGACAAGAAACAGTATTACGCCAATGGCGGAGTCAAACGTCAGCTTCGCATGCTCAACAACCAGCTTGAGAATATTTTGGTGCGTAATGAGGATATGAAAGCGCTGCTTGAACATCTGAATGTACGTTATCCGGTGTCGTATATGGTCAATCTGAATACCGATACGCAGCGTTCGATCATGGTGCCCGATTTCTTTCAGCGTATGCTTGATGATCATGGCGGTTCCTTCCGCGAAGCATTACGTGAGTATTGCTGTGTGATGATTGCTTCCGAATATCAAGAAGGTCTCCTGCGACTGCTTGACTACGATGTTGTCCGTAGCCGGCTTAAGTCGGAAGGTGTCGTGCAATGCGGTTACGTGAAGAACGACGGTGAGCGGTTCATGTTGACGATTCTTACCGACAACAGATCCATGGACGAGACCATGTGGGTGTTCGAACGTAAGGACCTGCCGTAGCAGAAGGGCAGGTTGTTCAATGGATGTTTTTACCCCCTATCTGGTTTTATCATGTGAGAATGGTTACATAATGTCGCGGTGTCGTTGATCGCATAACAGTCGAAAATGGGTTTATGATGGGAACGTTGGCTTCGGCAAGGTTATGACGAAGCCAACGAACGCACAGTAGCTTAAAGGAGAGCACACTATGGTCTATCGCATGATTTTCAACCAGACGGCGTATTTCGGTCGCGGAGCCATCAAGGAGATTCCGGGCGTTGCCAAGTCGCACGGCTTCACCAAGGCATTCATCGTCACCGATCCGGTGCTGCTGGAAACCGGTACCGTCAAGAAGGTCACTGATGTGCTCGATGAGGCAGGCATGTCGTATGAGGTCTTCGACAACGTCAAGCCGAACCCGCCGGTCGAATGCATTCAGGACGGTGTCGCCAAGTTCGCCGCATCCGGTGCCGACTTCCTAATCGGCTTGGGCGGCGGCTCCCCGCAAGACACCTGCAAGGGCATCGGCATTATCACCGCCAACCCGGAATTCTCCGACGTGCTTTCCCTGGAAGGCGTTGCCGACACCAAGAATCCGTCCGTGCCGATCTTCGGCGTGCCGACCACCGCTGGCACTGCTTCGGAAACCACCATCAACTATGTGGTCACTGACACCGCCAACAAGCGCAAGTTCGTGGCCGTCGACCCGCACGACATTCCGATCGTTGCTTTCGTAGACCCGGATCTGACCGACTCTATGCCGCGTGGCCTCAAGGTTGCCACCGGCCTTGACGCCCTGACCCACGCCATCGAAGGTTACATCACTCCGGGCGCATGGAGCCTGTCCGACTGCCTGTCCATGCAGACCATCCGTATGATCGCCAAGAACCTCGCCAAGAGCGCCGACGGCGACATTCCGGCAGGCGAGCAGATGGCATACGCCTCCTACATCACCGGTATGGCCTACTCCAACGTCGGCCTCGGCTTGGTGCATGGCATGGCCCACCCGCTGGGCGGCCGCCTCGGCGTGGCCCACGGCGTTGCCAACGGCATTCTGCTGGCTCCAGTCATGGAATACAACAAGGACTATACCGGTGAGAAGTACCGTGACATCGCCGACGCCTTCGGTATCGCGGACGCCTACACCGGCGATATCGAAACCGTGCGCGAAGAGGCCGTCCAGGCTGTGCATAAGCTCACCGTGGACCTGAAGAACCCGACCACGATCTCCGAGGTTGGCGCAACCGAAGCCGATCTTGAGCCGCTGGCCTATGACGCCTTCCATGATGTGTGCACGCCGGGCAACCCCCGTCAGGCCACGCAGGAGGACATTCTCGCCATCTACAAGAGCCTGATGTAATGCGGCAATTCCCACGAATCGGCAATCGTGCGTAGCGAACGACGAATCGTGGGAGAACGTCGCTGAGAACATAAAAATCGTGGTGTGAATCGTAATAAATTCACACCACGATTTTTGTATGCGATTACATATCATGTATGTTGATGAATCGCACATGCTGAAATATTTCGATATCTCAATTCAATATGAATATATGCGGATTAATCGTTGGAATCCTCGTGCTTTTCGCTCCACTCCTCATCGGTAGGGGTGTCGTCATACCATTCACGTCCCTCCTGCTCGGCCAACTCCATCTGCTCGTTGATCCACGCCGCCTCCGCAGGATTGATATCGGCGGTGTCAAGCACCTTCTGCCACACCGGATACAGCAAATGCATTACCGGATACAGCGCGGTGAGCAGAATCTCCGGCTTATGTTTGCGTGAATGCTGTGGATGCGCGTCGAACGTGTTCTTGAAACGACGCATGTAATTATTGAACGACGTGAGCGACGTGTCCATACGACGGGCGCTGATGCCGGCGATCATGCGCGGGCAGTACACGGTTTTCAAATCCTTGCCCAGCAGATGCAGCGAAATATCGATATCCTCATGCATCACATCGGCCTTGTCGCGGCACACCTCGTCGCAAATTTCACGCCAAGCTGAAGCGCGGACCGCCATATTCGAGCCAAACAGCAACGGCTGGCCACCATCGGCCTTGTAGATGCGCTTGCGTGTGGAATTATCCCCACGCAAACCAAAATGGCGGCTCGGCAGATCGTAATACATCACCGGACCAGTGGCACCCATGGCCTCCGGATCCTCAGTGAAAATGCCGGACACCACCTCGACCCAATCCGGGCGAATCATGCAATCAGCGTCGAAACGGCCCAAAATATCGCCAGTAGCGTGATTCAAACCATAATCGCGCGTCGGAATCAATCCCTGCTCCTCATCCTGATGCAACAAACGGACAGGGGCTTGAGGGTGGTCTTTCATAAACTGTTCCACCACGGCTACCGTCGAATCGGTGGAACGATTGTCGACAACGATCACTTCATGGGGCATCACGGTCTGCCTAGTGGCATTCAACAGGCAATCGTTGATACGCTCCTCTTCATTCCAAGCGGGGATGACAATTGAAACGTTCAGCATAACTACCACAATAGCTCAGCCTGTACACGACGCCTATCGCTACAATAGGGAGCCATGAGCGAAAGCGAACAGCGAATGAACAATACGCAGAGCGAAAACGATGCGAACACCAGCGAACAGCGTTGGGATCTCGGCACCCTGTTTCCAGCCAAAGGAGATTCCCGAAAACCGCCGGAATGGCTGGGGCGTGCGCTGCTATACATCGCCATAGCCATTGTGGTGTTTACTTTCTGCTGGCGCAGCTGGGGCAAAATCGAATACTTGGTGATCGACATCATCGTCTCGCTGTTCATCGCGCTCGCGGTAGAGCCGATGGTGGTGCCGCTGGTCAAGCATGGCTGGAAACGATCGTTCGCCTCGCTGTTCTCGCTGCTGATGCTGGCCGTGATTCTCGGAGTGCTCTTCACGTTGTTCGGCAACTTGTTTGTGCAGCAGGTGATCGCATTGGTGAACGGTCTGCCCGACCTGTATGAGCAGATGTGCCAGTTCGTCAGTCAATACGCGAATTTCCAACTTCCTGAGATCAATAATCTCGGCAATGAGATTCTGAAGAACATTCAAACGTCGTGGGTCACCGATTTCGCGGGTACCGCGCTGAATACGGTGTCGGGATTGTTTTCGTTCCTGATCAACCTTATGACAGTAATCATGACCACGTATTACATTTCAGCGGCTGGTCCGAAACTGCGTCGTGCCGCATGCCAATGGATGGCTCCGGCGGCTCAGCGCCGATTCCTGTTCGTGTGGACGGTGAGCCAGAGCCAGATCTCGTCATTCCTGTTCTCCCGCGCCATTCTCGCATTGCTGAACGCGTTCTTCACCGGAATCTGTCTGATGCTGCTGCACGTGCCCTATTGGCTACCGTTGGCGCTGTTCTGCGGTATGGTTTCGCAGTTCATTCCTATGCTGGGCACGTATATCGGCGGCGCATTGCCGGTGCTGTTCGCGTGGGGCAGCTGCGGATTGTGGCAGGCCGTGGTGGTGCTGATGTTCATCTGTGTGTATCAGCAGATCGAGAATCTGATCTTCGCGCCGAAGATCTCCCAGCGCACCATGGATGTAAACGATGCCGTGGCGTTTCTCGCGGTGCTGGCGTTCACTTCACTGTTCGGTGCGCTTGGAGCATTCCTCGCATTGCCGGTGGTCGCGTCCGTGCAGACGATCTTCCGCACCTATACAAAGCGGTACGAGCTGGTCGATTCCCCGTTGATGGACGATCCGGTGCCTGAAAAGAAGTCGAAGCTGGTGGAAGGCGCCGAAGTGATCAGCGAGCATCTGCACAATATGCCTCGCGCGGTGCAGGGATCCAGTGCGCATGTGCCGATTTCCGACGAAGTGCGGCAGTTACAGGAGCAGGCGTACAATATCAGCCGTTCCGAGGAATCGCTGGAATCGAACGAAACCGTCGCCATTCCGAAGCACGTGTTGGACAAAACGGAACACAAGCCATTGCAGGGTCTTGAGAACGAAAACACATCGCAGGAATCCAACGAAAAATCGGAATCCGGCAATGAACGGAAGAACGACGAATCGCGGGAAGCTGAAGGAAGCACGAAAAACGCGGATGACAATCCAAGAAGTAGGTGGCGTTAATGGTACTGCTGAGCGTACTTGACATTCTGCTGGTCATTGTCGGTGGCGTAGGCATGGTCTATCAGGCGGTATGCATTCTTATCTCGCTGTTCACCAAGCCGATCAGATTCCCACAAGCGCCGATGGACAAGCGGTATGCGGTGCTGATTTCTGCACGAAACGAAGCGAACGTCATCGGCAACCTCATTACTTGCATCCAAACGCAGACGTACCCGAGCGAGCTGATTGACATTTGGCTCGTTGCCGACAATTGCACCGACAATACCGCCGAAGTGGCACGCAATATGGGATGCCATGTGATCGAGCGTTTCAACAGGGAGCTCGTGGGCAAAGGCTACGCATTGACGTATCTGCTTGACCAGATGAACGAATCCGGCGCGTCCGATCCATACGACGCGTTCTTCGTGTTCGATGCCGACAACAAGCTTGACAAGCATTACGTCGAAGAGATGAACAAGGCGTTCCAGTCGGGATTCAAGATTCTCACCAGCTACCGTAATTCCGTGAATTTGTCCGACAATTGGGTCTCTTCCGGTTCTGCATTGTGGTTCATTCGTGAATCTCGATTCCTGTCGGCCTCGCGCATGTGGCTCGGCAACAGCTGCCATGTAGGGGGTACTGGCTTCATGTTCTCGCGGGAGATCATGCGTCGCAATAATGGTTGGAAATTCCATTTGCTGACTGAGGATTTGGAATTCACCATGGATTCCTTGTTGCACGGTGACCGCATCGGCTACTGCGGTACTGCGGTTCTGTATGACGAGCAGCCTGTCACCTTCGCGCAGAGCTGGCGTCAGCGTTTGCGTTGGAGCAAGGGCTTCCTGCAAGTGTTCCGTTATTACGGGCCGGCTTTGATCAAACGTGCCATCAGGGAACGCGATTTCTCCGCCGTTGATTTCACGCTGTTGTTGTGTCCGTTCACGGTAATCGGTATTGTGCGCATTCTGCTTGGTTTGCTGTTTGCCGCATGCGGATTCGTTACATGGCAGAGCCAGTTGAGCTCGTTGGCCGGTTGGACGTCCGGCATTGTGACGTCGGTGATCGGCATGATGGCGTTGGCCGCGTTGACGATTATTGTGGAACGCGATCAGATTGGTGCCACCAACAAGGAGCTGTTCGCGTACGTGCTGAGCTTCCCGATCTACATGTTCAGCTATGTGCCGATCTCGTTCCAGGCGATGTTTGCCAAGTCGGAATGGAAGCCAATCGAGCATAAAGGATGACGTTCTTTCGCTGACTTTCGCGTTTCCTGCTTTTTCGTTTTCATTTCGATTTTTCATTTCGATTTCTGCTTATGACTGGAGTGTTGCTGTTCCATGGATGATTCGGCTGAATACCGGCATGTGAAACGTCGTCGATACATCACGGTGGCGCTTTCCGTGGCGCTCACTACGGTATTGTGCGTTGGCTATGTCGTGGCCGACATTTTCGACAAGCTGCCGGGCGTTCTTACCCTGCAGGAGGTCGAACACATCACCGCCAAGACGCCGGGCAACGCCGTTCCTGCGGCAACGGTGGTCGGAGGGCTTGACGCTTCAAAGACCGTGGATGCAGCTGCGGCGAAGGCGCTGATCAGCCAATTCGAAACGGCCGCCTCCGACTTCGGTGACGAATATGCCATCGCCATCGCCGATGCGGCCGGCAATGTGGTCGCCGAGCATGCTCTCGACAAGTCGTATACGCCGGCATCCACCATGAAAACGTTGACGGCATATGCGGTGGCGACCACGCTTGACATGGGCGAGACTCTGGACACGCAAACCTATCTGGAACAGCGCGAGGACGGCACTTCGCGATTGGTGCTCAAAGGCAATGGCGACATGCTGCTCGGTGCCGGTGCGTCCGATTCGTCGCATATCAATGGGCGTGCTGGATTGGGAACGCTTGCCGCGAACACGGCCCAGGCGTTACGTCAGCGGGGCATCACTTCCGTGACGCTTGTCTACGATGATTCCCTGTTCGGTAACGACCGTTGGCCAAGTGGCATCGCCGAACTCGATTCAAACCATGTGTACTACGCGCCGACCTCGTCCATGGCGGTGGACGGCGGGCGCAATTGGAACGGTGCCGATCCCGCAGATCCCGATATGTTCAGCACATACCCAGCTTTGAGCACGCAGCCAGCCCGCGAGGCCGCACAGGTGTTCGCGCAACGCTTGGCTGCACACGGCATTGCCGTGAACTTTTCCGTGGAACAGGGAACGGTCCCCGAGGGCACCAGTCCCATCGCGGCCGTGCGTTCCGCATCGCTGAATGAGATCATGGCGTTCATGCTTCGGCATTCCGACAATTCCCTGGCTGAGGAATTCGGCAGACTGCTGGCTTTGCATCTCGGCGCCGACAATTCGCCGACCGGGGCTGTGCAGTCAGTTGAACAGGTGCTGGTTCAGCAGGGAATCTCCACCGAAGGTCTCATCATGCCCAACTGTTCGGGTCTGTCCGAGGAGTCCAAACTCACCGCGCGTACCCTGCTTGAAGTGCAGCAACGCAACCTGACGAGCGGTGCCGGAGCTGCCGCTGCCGAAGGACTGTCGGTCGTGGGGTTCGTGGGCACTGCCGCGAATCGTTTGAACGATGACAACGAGGCTGGTCTCATCCGTGTCAAAACCGGCAGTTTGGGAGATGTGACCTCCATGACCGGCAATGTGTCGCGTCACAACGGAGGCGCGTTGAGCTTTGCCGTGATTGTCAACAATCCCGATGATTTCGAGGCCGCGAAATCCGCTATCGACACTTTTGTGGCCGCGCTGCCGAAGCTGTGATGCCATGGTGTATTCGTCTCGTTTGCGTAAGGGTGTCGGCGAGTTGCGGGCCGCGCTGGAATCGGCCGGATTTGGGTTGCAGGATGCCCGATTCGCCCGCCATGGCGAGCACACGCCCGATGCTGACGCTCCTCTGATTATGGTGGCATGTTCCGGTGGACGCGATTCGATGGCGTTGGCTGCGGTTGCTGCGAAAACATGTGCTTCATTGGGATTGCGATGCGGGTCGATTATCATCGACCATCAGTTGCAGCAAGGCTCTGCCGAGGTCGCGCAAACAACCGCCGATCGTTGCGTTGCGTTGGGTCTTGACCCAGTTCGTGTTCGTGCGATTGACGTACCCGACTCCCGCGGCATCGGTGTTGAGGCAGCGGCGCGTGAAGCACGCTACCATGCGATTGTCGACGCATGTTCCGACGCTTCGGCCGTGCTGCTGGCTCATACGAAAAACGATCAGGCGGAAACCGTGATCATCGGTTTGTTGCGTTCCGTGGGCCTTGATGCGGTTTGTGGTATGAACGGTTCCTTCATACGAGACGGGGTGCGTTTTCTACGCCCGTGGCTGAATATGACCCGCGAAGAAACCACCGGCATCTGCGAGGATCTGCGGCTTGCCTGGTGGGACGATCCCACAAATGGGCCGGATGTGGGGAATTCGGGCGGAAACGAGCCTCTTCCCGCGAACTATCCGCTGCGATCCCGAATACGGCACGATCTCATGCCATATCTTGAATCATTTGCGGGAAGCGACGTTGTGTCGAAACTTGCGCTTGGAGCGAGGCTTGCCGAAGACGATCGCGCATATCTTGACGGTGTGGCGCAACGCGTGTGCGAACAGGGCGTAACCGTGAACAACGGCGAGATAATCATCGACGCGTGTGCGTTGCAATCGCAAGACATTGCCATCAGAAGACGGGTGATTGTACGCTCGCTTGCAGAAGCAGGCATTTCGTGCATGGCACGGCAGGTTGAAGGAATCGACAGGCTGATCTGCGACTGGCACGGCCAGAAAGGTGTGAATCTTCCCAGCGGATATTCAGCATATCGCCAGAAACACGTCATTCGCGTGTGCCAAGATGGTGGGCATGCGAATCGCTGACGTACAAGAAGATATTGATCACGAGCTGATCAGCAAAGAAGAGATTGCCGACATCATCAACCATGCTGCTGCTCAGGCCAGTGAAGACTACCGTGGCAAGAACCCGCTGCTGGTTTGCGTGCTCAAGGGTGCAGTGAACACGCTTGCGGCGTTCTCACAGGCCATGAGCATCCAGGCGGAGATGGATTTCATGAGCTTGTCGAGCTATGGTTCCGGCACTCAATCGAGCGGCAAGATCACCGTGCGGCAGGATCTGTCCACTGATGTTCGCGGTCGTCACGTGCTTATTGTGGAAGACATTATCGATTCGGGCGTCACGTTGGCGTGGCTCGTCGATGAGCTCAAGAGCCGCGGTGCCGCTTCCGTGGAGATTTTTGCGCTGTTGGAAAAGCCGGCGCGCCGTAAGGTGGATGTTCCTGTGAAATATAAGGGACGTGAGATTCCCGATGAATTCGTGGTCGGTTTCGGCTTGGATTATGACGAGCGATACCGCAACCTTGATTCGATCGCGGTGCTGAAGCCGGAAGTGTATGAAGGAGGTCAGGCATGAGTTTTCCTGGTCCGGGACAGTCGCCGAATAACAACGGCGGCGGCAATAACCCGTTCACCAATCCGTTTGGACGCAACAATAACGCCGGCAATGGCAAAGATTCCAACGGCAACGGCGATAAGTCCAACGGCAACGGATCCAATGGCGGTCCGCGTCCGTTCTGGCAGTCCCCATGGCTGTGGGTTGTGGTTGTGGCATTGCTTGCCGTGACCATGTTCCAGATTTTCGCCGGAACCGGTTCCCAGACCATCGACACCAAGGATGGTCTGCAGATCCTCAACGGCAACAATGTTGAATACGCGCAGATCGTAGACAACACCCAGCAGGTCAAGCTCAAGCTTAAGAGCGACTACTCCGCTACCAACCCTGATACCGGGCGTATGAAGAACTACGGCAAAAACGTGCAGTTCTACTACACGTACGCGCAGTCCGCGACCGTGGTCAAGGCCGTGCAGAAGGCTGATCCGGTCAAGGGCTGGACGGCGACCATGCAGCAGAGCAGCATTTGGACGTATCTGCTGACCTCGCTACTGCCGTTCCTCATTATCTTTGGTCTGTTCTGGTTCATGATGAGCCGTATGGGCGGTGCCGGCGGCATGTTCGGTATGGGCGGTAAGAAGAACAGCGGCAAGCTGCTCGAAGGCCAGACTCCGACCACCAAGTTCGCCGACGTGGCCGGCGAAGAGGCTGCCGTACAGGAAGTCGAAGAAATCAAGGACTTCCTGAAGGATCCGTCTCGTTACAAGGCTTTGGGCGCCCGTATTCCGCGTGGCGTGCTGTTGTATGGTCCTCCAGGTACCGGTAAGACGCTGCTGGCACGAGCCATCGCGGGCGAGGCCGGCGTGCCCTTCTATTCCATGGCAGGCTCCGACTTCGTGGAAATGTTCGTGGGCCTTGGCGCCTCCCGTGTGCGCGACCTGTTCGATGAGGCCAAGAAGAACGCTCCGGCCATCATCTTCATCGATGAGATCGATGCCGTCGGTCGTAAGCGTGGCGGTTCCGGTATGAGCGGTGGCCACGACGAACGTGAGCAGACGCTGAACCAGCTGCTAGTTGAGATGGACGGCTTCAATAACGATACCAATCTGATCATCATCGCCGCGACCAACCGCCCCGATGTGCTTGATCCGGCACTGCTTCGTCCGGGCCGTTTCGACCGTCAGGTGGCCGTCGAAGCGCCTGATTTGGAAGGCCGCGAGGCTATTTTGAAGATGCATGCCAAGGGCAAGCCGTTCGTGCCTGACGTCGATCTGCATATGATTGCCGTGCGTACGCCGGGCTTCACCGGCGCCGATCTGGCCAATGTGCTGAACGAAGCTGCATTGTTGTGCGCCCGCGCCGGTGCGCAGCTGATCGACAATCGTGCCATCGATGAGGCCATCGACCGCGTGCAGGCGGGCCCGAAGCGCCGTTCCAAGGGCATGGCGCTCGACGAACTGCGCAATACCGCATACCACGAGGGTGGTCACGCGCTGGTGGCAGCCGCCATGAACGATACCGATCCGGTCACCAAGGTCACCATTCTGCCGCGTGGCCGTGCGCTTGGCTACACCGCGGTAATGCCTACCGAAGATCGATATTCCATGTCGCGCAACCAGCTGCTCGACCAGATGGCGTACGCCATGGGCGGTCGTACTGCGGAAGAGGTCGTGTTCCACGATCCGACCACCGGTGCTTCCAACGACATCGAAAAGGCGACGAACATCGCACGTCAGATGGTGCTCGACTACGGTTTCTCCGACAAACTGGGTGCCATCAAGTGGTCTGATGACGAGCAGAGCGACCTTGGATCGCTGAACCACAAGTATTCCGCACGCACCGCCGAAATCATCGATGAGGAAGTGCTCAAACTGGTGGAAACCGCGCATACCGAAGCGTGGAACGTCATCAACGAAAATCGTGAGATTCTTGACGAGCTTGTACGTCAGCTGCTCGTCAAGGAAACACTCAACGAAAAGGAGCTTGCGGAAATCTTCGCTAATGTCAAGAAGGCACCGAAGCGTGAAGTGTGGCTGAGCGACAGCAAGCGCCCGGATTCCGACATTCCGCCGGTTCCGATTCCCGAATCCCTGAAGAAAAGCGCAGGATTGACCAACTGATGAGCGATACCGAAGCATTCGATACCCTCTTCGATGACAAGGCCCGTGCCGCCCATACGGCCGGGCCTGTCGGCTATGACGAGGAAGGCGTGCGCCAGGCGGTACGCCTGTTTTTAAAATCCATTGGCGAAGATCCGGACCGTGAAGGCCTGCTCGACACCCCAGACCGTATCGGGCGTGCTTGCAAGGAGCTATTCGCAGGCCTTGGCCACGGCCCCGAGGAAGTGCTCAAAACCAAGTTCAAAGTCGATACTGACGAAATGGTGCTGGTACGCGATATTGAACTCTTCTCGGTATGCGAACACCACCTGCTGCCGTTCCATGGCGTGGCCCACGTCGGCTATATTCCGTCAAATGGCCAAGTGGCGGGCTTAAGCAAGCTTGCCCGACTGGTGGAACTGTATCTGTCTCTTATACACATCTGACGCTG
>ERZ1026978.355-NODE-355-length-26806-cov-15.504505_pt1 | contig 26806 bp, 22 predicted proteins | sample MGYA00519560_ERZ1026978 | MGnify/ENA primary metagenome ERZ1026978 (study PRJEB26926, sample SAMN06164401) | human gut metagenome | biome: ENVO:00009003; feature: ENVO:2100002; material: ENVO:00002003 | host: Homo sapiens | place: USA | collected 2012 ... | reverse complement strand
CCGTGACGCGCGACCCGCAGAAGTGGCCGATGAGCATGAAAAACGGCGTGGGCGTGATCGCCCTCGAATCCTCACGCCGACTCGGCTGCCAGGTGCCGCTGTACTGTGCCGTGACCTGGGGCGCGGCCAGCATCAACCACTGGTGGCCGTGGCCGCGCAAGAACGTGGTGATGTGCTACGACGAGGCGCTCGACTACGCGGATCTGCTGGACGGTTGCGATTCCTGGGGAGACGAAGTGCCGACGGACCGCGCCGACGAACTGACCCGCCGCATCCGCGTGCGCATGACCGAAATCATGGCCGAAATCCGCGGCGAACAGGCACCTGACGGCTACTGGGACTACCGCACCATGAGTCGCGTGAAAGACTGATTTTCCCCACACACCCGTTCCGGCGGCGAACAAAATACGCGTGCGACCGGAACACGCGGCCGGTGTGCGTAGCCGGCGGTAGCATAAGACAACGTCGATTGAAAGCGGCGGCCGATGTGGCATACGCTCGGCCGCAAAAAGCAATCCAAATAATCCAAGGAGCAAAATTCATGGCGAATGTGACGGTACTGGGCGCTGGCGCTTGGGGAACGGCCTTCGGTCAAGTGCTTGCCGACGCGGGCAACAACGTGACCATGTGGGCCATCGAACCGGGAATCGTGGAAGGTATTCGTGACCATCACCACAACGGTGTGCGCCTGCCCAGCGTGGAAACGCTGCCCAGCAACATGACCGCCACCGGAAACCGCGCCGAAGCCGTGGCCAACGCCGACATCGTCATCGTGGCCATCGCCGCGCAGTTCGCACGCGTGGCACTGACCGAATTCAAGGGACTCATCCCCGAGACCGCGCTCGTGGCCTCCCTGATGAAAGGCATCGAACGCACCACCGGCAAACGCATGGACGAAGTCGTCATGGAAACGCTCGACCTTCCGGCGGAACGCTTCGCCGCCATTTCCGGACCGAACCTGAGCAAGCAGATCGCCGACCGCGAGCCGGCCGCGACCGTGGTCGCCTGCGCGGACATCGACAACGCGCGTACCATCGCCACCGCCTGCACCACCGACTACTTCCGTGCGTTCGTGACGCGCGACGTGATCGGCTTGGAAATGTGCGGATCGCTGAAGAATGTGGTGGCGCTCGCCGTGGGCATGGCCCGTGGCGCAGGCTACGGCGAGAACACCGCGGCCATGATCGAAACCCGTGGCCTTGCCGAACTGACCGCGCTGGGCGAGGCGGCCGGAGCCGATCCGAAGACCTTCGCCGGACTTGCCGGCGTGGGCGACCTCATCGCCACCTGCGGTTCCCCGCTGAGCCGCAACTACACGTTCGGTTCCAACCTTGGCAAGGGCCTGAGCGTGGAAGAGGCCACCAAGGTGAGCAACGGCGTGGCCGAAGGCGTGCCGACCACCGACGCGGTGGTGGCGTTGGGCAAGCAGTACGGTGTGCCGACCCCGCTCGCCACGGCCATGAGCCACGTGCTGGACGACGGCATCTCCTGCGCGCAGATGCTGTCCGAACTGTTCGGCGAAGGCATCACCGAGGAGTAGCAGCCGGCTTGTATGCTGGATGCTTGGCAAAAATCCTGAAAAGTCATAAAAGTTAAGGAATAAAGGCTATAGATATGGCAAAAAAGCGCATTGTGGTGATGTACGGCGGCAAGGCCGACGAGCATTCGATCTCCTGCATCTCTGCTGCGAGTGCGCTGCGCGCGCTGGACACGGACAAGTTCGAAGCCATTCCGGTGGGCATCACCAAGGACGGCAAGTGGATCGTCAACGGTGAGAATCCGCTCGGATGGAGCCTGGACGAAGGCCTGCCGACCGTGGAGAAAACCCCAGGCGCCAAGGACGTGGTGCTTGAAGTGGCTCTCGGACAGGACGGCTTCTTCGCCCGCGAGGATGACGGTACGCTGACCCCGTTCGGCCATGTGGACGCGGTGTTCCCCGTGCTGCACGGGCCGTACGGCGAGGACGGCACCATCCAGGGTCTGTTCGAAATGATGGGCGTGCCGTACGTGGGGTGCGGCGTGCTCGCCTCCGCGGCCTGCATGGACAAGCATTACACGAAGGTGCTGCTTGCGGCCGCCGGCATTCCCGTCGCGCCCGGCATCACGCTCGACGCGCGTTCCTTCGACAAGGCTTCCGAATTCAAGACCGACGCCAATGCGATCATGGCGCAGGTTAGCGAAGCCGGCTTGCAGTATCCGCTGTTCGTCAAGCCGTCCCGCGCCGGCTCCAGCTTCGGCGTGACCAAGGTGGAGCATGAGGGCGATGCGGCCGAACTCGCGGCCGCCGTGTACGAGGCGTCCCGCCACGATTGGCGCATCCTCGTGGAACAGGGCATCGACGCGCGCGAAATCGAATGCGCGGTATTGTGCCCGAAGGCCGGCGAAGCGCCGCAGGCCAGCTGGCCGGGCGAAATCGTGCTCGACAAGCGCGCCGAAGGCGACGACCAGTTCTACGACTTCGATAGCAAGTACATGGACGCCGCCGCAAGCCACGTGGAAGTGCCCGCCAACCTGCCGGAAGAGACGCTGAACCTCGTACGCGAAACCGCCAAGAAGGCGTTCGTCGCCGTGGACGGTGCCGGTCTGAGCCGCGTGGACACCTTCGTGACCAAGGACGGCAAGGTGATGGTCAACGAAATCAACACCATGCCGGGCTTCACGTCCATCTCCATGTACCCCAAGGCATGGGAGGCCACCGGCGTGCGCTACACCGACCTGATCACCATGCTCATCGAAGGCGTGCTGCGCTGAAGTCTGAATCTCAGCCGAACTGAGCCGAAGCCGTGCCGTATTCCAAGCTGAAAAGCGCAAAGAAAGCAACACGAAGCAACACGAAAAAGGCCAGTTCATCGTAAGTTTGCCGAAGCGAAACGGGAATATTCCTAAAAATCGCTTCGGCTTTACTTATTCTTTGACACTACGTTAGGTAACGCCATTACGTTTCCATGTTGTCGATTCCAAGAACAACAAAACAACAAGGGAAACGAAAACGATGAACGCTTTGCGCAAGATCGCCGTCGGCTCGCTCGCCGCCGTGCTCGCATGCTCCATGGCCGCCTGCGGATCAAGCAACGCCAATTCCACCGATAGCGCCTCCAACGCCGGTAAAACCGTGAAAGTGGACGAAAAGTCCGCAAAGGCCACTTCGATCTCCGATTTCGGTGGCATGGACGGTCTCGTGGCCGCCGCCGAAAAGGAAGGCGCGCTCAACGTGATCGCGCTGCCGCACGACTGGTCCAACTACGGTGACGTGATCAGCGGCTTCAAGAAGAAGTATCCGAAGATCAAGATCAACGAGCAGAACCCGAACGCCTCCTCCAAGGAGGAAGTGGACGCCGGCAAGACCAACAAGGGCACCGACGCCGCTCCGGACGTGTACGACCTCGGTCTGGCCGTGGCCTCCACCAGCACCGACAACTTCGCCTCGTACAAGGTGCAGGCCTGGGACAAGATCCCGGATTCCGTCAAGGATAAGGACGGCAAGTACTACGCCGACTACACCGGCATCATGTCCATCGGCTGGAACGCCGACAAGTACGGCGACATCAAGTCCATCAACGACCTGACCGACCCGAAGTTCGCCGGAACCGTGGCGCTCAACGGCAAGCCGGCCGAAGCCGGCGCCGCGTTCAACGGCTACCTGATGATCAACCAGCTGGCCGGCGGCGACATCAAGAACCTGCAGCCGGGCCTCGACTTCTTCAAGAAGCTCAAGGACTGCGGCAACCTCACCACCGTCGACGTGACCGACGGCACCATCGACTCCGGCCAGACCGGCGTGGTGATGGACTGGACCTACAACCAGGCCTCCTACCAGAAGAGCCTCAAGGCCAAGGGCGTGAACTGGAAGTTCAAGACCTTCAAGAACGCCCAGGTGGTCAGCTACTACAACCAGGCCATCAACGTGGACGCCCCGCACCCGGCCGCAGCCCGCCTGTGGGAGGAATACCTGTACAGCGCCGACGCCCAGAACGACTGGTTCAAGGGCGGCGCGAACCCGGTACTGCTCGACTCCATGAAGAAGGACGGCACCGTCGACCAGACCACCCTCAAGAACGCCATCACCATCGACGGCGATCCGGTGAGCTACACCAACGAGGATTCCACCCGCATCACCACATGGCTCCAGGACAACTGGGACAAGACCATCGGCAACTGACATGACCGCAGTGCTTACCTCAGGAGCTCACGCCAAGCGCGCGGGCTCCTCCGCCATCTCGTTTGCCGCGCATAGGCGTGAACTCGGCACCATCGCCGTGTCCATCCCGTTCTTCGCCTACACCGCGTGCTTCCTGCTCGCCCCGACGGTCATCGTCATCGTGGGCGCCTTCCAATCCGCCGACGGCAGCTTCACCGTGGCGAACTTCAACAAACTTTTCGAAGCGAACACCATCGCCGCATTCGGCACATCGATACTCGTATCGGTCGCATCCGCGGTCATCGGCGCCATCGTGGGCGCGCTCGCCAGCTACGCCCTCGTCATCGGCTCCAAGCCGAACGGCCTGCTGCGCCGCATGATTTCGGCCATCTCGTCGGTACTCGCCCAATTCGGCGGCGTGATGCTGGCGTTCGCGTTCATCGCCACCATCGGCATCAACGGCGTGGGCACCATGCTCATCAAACAGCTGACCGGCTACGTGGTGAATCCGAACTGGCTCAGCTCGCTGCCGGGCCTGATCACCATCTACTGCTACTTCCAGATTCCGCTGATGATCATCATCTTCCTGCCCGCGGTCGATTCCATCCGCCCGCAGTGGCGCGAAGCCACGGAAAGCCTCGGCGGCAACACCTTCCAATACTGAACGCGCGTGGCCGGCCCGATTCTGGCGCCGCGATTCATCTCCGCGTTCCTGCTGCTGTTCGCGTCCGCGTTCTCCGCATACGCCACGGCCGCCGCGCTGTTCTCCCAGCGTTCGATCCTCGTGCCGCTGATGATCCAAGGCGCGATGCGCAACGAAATGGACCCGAACCAGCAAGGCTTCGCGCAGGTGCTCGCCTTCGCCATGATCGTCGTCGTGGCGGTGGTCATGATGATCAGCCACGCCGTGGAAAAGAGGGCCGGACGATGGCAGTGAACGCAAATACGCAAACCGTAAGCGCGCAATCGGAGGAAAAGCAGAACATGCAGGAATCGCAAACCATGCCGCCGCAGCTGCGTGCGGCCAGACTCGGCAAGCAACGCATCGTCAAAACCATCATTCTCACGGTGACGCTGCTGTTCCTGTTCGTGCCGCTGGTGTCCATGTTCCTGTTCACCATCCGACACCCGTTGTCCGGAAAATGGAGCTTCGACCCGTGGATCGCCATCTTCACCGGCGACGGCAGCGCGCTCGGCGCCGACCTGAGCACCCTGTGGAGCGGCCTCGGCGCTTCGCTCGCGCTGTGCGTGGTGACCGTGCTGATCATGCTCGTGCTGCTCGTGCCCACCATGGTGATCGTGCACATCCGCTCGCGCAGACTGGAACGCGCCATCGAATGGGTGGCCACGCTGCCGCTGACCATTCCGGCCATCGTGCTGGTGGTTGGCCTGGGACCGATCTACCGCTGGCTGTCCGCCGACGTGCTGAGCACCAACCCGATCTGGCTGTGCTTCGCCTACGTGGTGCTGGTCATGCCGTTTGCCTTCCGCGCGCTTGCGGTGGGACTCAATTCCATCGACGTGAAGACGTTATGCGAGGCCTCACGGTCCCTCGGCGCTTCATGGCCGCGCGTATTCTTCCGCGTACTCATTCCGAACCTGTGGCAGTCGATCCTGTCCGCATCGTTCATCTCCATAGCCGTGGTGCTGGGCGAATACACCGTCGCCTCACTGCTCGGCCGTATGAACCTACAGGTCGCGCTGTACCAGCTCGGCCAATCCAATTCGCAAATCTCCACCGCAATGTCGCTGCTGGCACTGCTATTCGGCGTGATTCTGCTGGTGGCTCTCGATCTGATTTCCGGCGCGATGCGTCGGAACAAGGAAGGTGACAACTCATGACTCTCGCCGAACAGAAGGCGGTGGTTGCCCATACCTCGGAAGCGTTCTCCGATACCGAACCCAACGTGGTGACCGAAGCGGCGAAGGCCGTGCTCAAGGATTCCGAAGCGCGCGGCGGCGGTGTGCAGATGCTTGGTGTAGACAAGATCTACCCCGGTTCGACCGTCAAGGCGTTGGACGATTTCAACCTGGAAATCAATCCGGGCGAAATGGTGGTGCTGCTGGGCGGCTCCGGCTGCGGCAAATCCACCGCGCTGCGCTCCCTGGCCGGGCTGGAAGACATTCAGGCCGGACGCATCCTCGTCGGCGGCCAGGACGTGACCGGCGTGCCCGTCAACAAGCGTGACATGGCCATGGTGTTCCAGGCCTACTCGCTGTTCCCGCACATGACCGCGTTGCAGAACGTGGAATTCGGCCTTGAAATCCGAGGCGTGGACCGTGCGGAACGCCGCCGCCAGGCCATGGAGAAACTGGAACTGGTCGGACTTGCCGACCAGGCGAAAAAGTACACGCAGCAGATGTCCGGCGGCCAGCAGCAGCGCGTGGCCCTGGCCCGTGCGCTGGCCGTGAACCCGCGTGTGCTGCTGCTCGACGAGCCGCTGTCCGCATTGGACGCCAAAGTGCGCGTGCAGCTGCGAGACGAAATCCGCCGCATCCAACTCGAAGCCGGCACCACCACCGTGTTCGTGACCCACGACCAGGAAGAAGCCCTTGCCGTGGCCGACCGCATCGGCGTGATGAACCACGGCCGCATCGAGCAGATCGCCGACCCGCAGACGCTGTACCGCCGCCCCGGCACGGAATACGTGGCCACCTTCATCGGCCTGACCAACCGTCTGCCGGGAATCGCCAACGGTGAGGAGGCCGTGGTGTTCGGCCAGCGCGTCCCGCTGCTGGACGGTTCCGCCACCGACGCCTCCACGGTGCTGGTGCGCCCCGAGAACATGACGATCGAACTGACCAACGATGCCGATGCCGTCCACGGAGCCGGCGAACTTGGCCGCGTGGAGATGGTGCATTTCCTCGGCGCGCTGGCCCGCGTGGACGTGCGCGTAGCCTGCGCAGGCATGGGTGGCACGATTCGCGTCACCGTGCAGCTGCCGGCCAACGAGCTGCCCGCAGGACTTGCGATCGGAGCGCAGGTCGTGGTCGCGCCTCGGCCGATTCCGGCGCTCGCCGTCTGACGATTGGTCGCTGCGCGCGATCGTTGCGTACCGTCATTGCGTGCGATCGCCGTGCGTGATTATTGCGTACGGTCGCCCATCGCGTGAGCCGAGCCATTCGCAGGGCTGAGATTCCAAGCTGATATTCAGAGAACTGGTAGTATAGTGCTGAATATCAGCTTTTTTATTTGCTTGCCGTAAGTTCGTAAGGTGACCATGACGTTTCCGCAACAACCGCAACAGCCGCAGTACCCCCAGTATCCGCAGGGACCGGCACAGCAATATCCGCAATCGCAATTCCCGCCGCAGCCGCTGCAGTATTCGCAGCAGTTTCCGCAGCCGAATCGCAATCCGTTCTTCGAATGGCTTCAGCGGGCGAAACGCGACTTTTCGCGCATCGGCGCAAGCCTGTGCCTGATGGTGATCATCTGGTACGCGGGCGTCTTCCTGCTCAAAGGCGTGGTGCGCGCGGTCGCGGGCGGTGTAGGCGCCGGCGGCGATATGCCGAATTGGATGACGTTCCTCATTTCCGACGTGCCGCTGTATCTGATCGCCATGCCGGTCGCGGTGGCGCTCATGGGCAAATCGACCGTCATCGAAACCCGCAAATTCAACATGAAACCGGGCATGTTCTTCAAGCTGCTGCTCATGTGCCTGCCGATGATGTGGGTCGGCAGCATGGTCGGCAGTATGCTGTCGCTGGCGCTTTCCGACGGTGAAGCCACGAACCGCGTAGCCGATCTTGCCATGCAGACGAACATCTGGAATGTCGTGTTCTTGGTGATTCTTGGCCCGATTTTCGAAGAATGGATGTTCCGCAAGCAGCTCATCGACCACACTCGCAAATACGGAGAGAAAACGGCGATTCTGCTGTCCGGCCTTGCGTTCGGACTGTTCCACATGAACCTGTTCCAGTTCTTCTATGCGTTCCTGCTGGGAGTCATGTTCGGCTACATCTACATGCGCACCAGCAAACTGCGCTATTCGACGGCCATGCACATGATCATCAACTTCAACGGCGGCGTGCTCGCGCCGTGGATTCTGACGCGCGTCGACCTGGACCAGCTGGACAAGGTGTCTCAGGCCGCGGAAAACGGCAATGTGGCGGCGATGGAACAGTGGGCGTCGCAGAACGCCACCGGGCTGGCGATCATGCTCGTCTATTTCCTGCTGTACGGTGCCGTGATTCTCGCCGGATTCGTGCTGCTGATCCGTAACTTCAGGAAAGCCGAATTCTACATCGCGCCGGAGGAGCTGCCGCGTGGGACCGGCGCCAGAACCGTGTACGGCAACGTCGGCATGATCACGTTCATCGTGCTCACGGTGCTGCTGACGGCGATCAGTCTGTTCCTATAGCCGCAGTCGCGCGGATTATGAAGGCCGGCCGGGGATACGTTCCCGGTCGGCCTTTCTGTTGCCTGCATAGCTTGTGTTGCGTGCGTTGCGTTGCGCACGCCGCTGCCGCTATTCGCCGCTGCCGACCGCGCGGTGCTCAAGATAATCGGCATGCGCGATCGACTGCGCCACCGCATCCGCCATCGTGGACAGCAGCAGGTCGTTTTTCGCGAACGCGTAGATCGTGCCGTCGATGCCGTACGGGGTGAAGCCGTTGAGCTTCACCACCGGCTTGTATTGCGGGTTGGCAAGCCCCACGGTCGCATGTTCCACGGTGCTGACGATGTCGGCCTTCATACGCTCCACATCCACGCCCGCCTTCGCGGTGAACGGCACCGACACCAGGCACTCGTTCGACGGGTCAAGCTTCTCCAGCGAGGCGGTGTTCAGAATGGAATTCGGAATGACCATCTCGTTGCCGTTGCGCTCGCGCACGATGGTCTGACGCCAATTGATGTCCTTGACGGTGCCGGTGATGCCGGCCACCTTGACGTAATCGCCCGGCTGGATGACGCGGCCAAGCATAAGCCCGAAGCCGCCGATCACATTGGCGATCGTATCCTTCAAACCCAGCGAAACCGCAAGACCGCCGATGCCAAGCGCCGTGAACAGGGTGGTCGGATTGATGCCGAACACCGGTTGCAGCAGCGTGCCGATGGCGAACACCCACACCACCACGCGCAGGATGTTGACGAAGATGGATGCGTTCGGCACCTGCGATTTGTCGAGCATGCGGCGCACCACCTTGGTGAGCGCCTTGTCGATAAGCGCGGCGACGATGAGCACGACGGCGAGCAGGATGAGCTTGCTGTAGTTTTTGGCAAGCCAGTGCATGAGAATTTCAACTGGATCCATGGCTGCCTAGTCTACACAGGGGACGTTGCACAACGCTTGCGATTGACTGGATGATTCCTGATCCGCCGGCTGGCCGCAGCGGAGCATAATGGATTCCGTAGGATGCGTTGGCCAGCGAAAAGGGGTGCGACATGGGCAATGTCGTGGATTATGTGCGGCGCGAGTTTCATGGATTCGCGGAGCTGCCGTTCGGCGATGTTGATTCGCTGGTGCTGGCTGAGCTCTCATATATGCGGCTTTCCGGCTTGGTTCCGGCGTTCGGCGAGGCGAGGTCGGTGGCGACGGTGCCGATTCGAGAGCTGCTGCGTGCGGAAAGCTATGACGACATGTTCGTTTCGAATTCCTCCGATATGAACGAGTATCGGCTCGCGTTGCTGCGTGCCGTCTGCGAATCGCCGCGTTTCCGCGCGTTGCGTGTCGGCGAGTACGCGGAGCGTCTGAGCGAGCGCGAACAGCAGCAGTTCGCCGCGATGACGTTCGACGTGGGTTGCGGACCCGTCGATTCGCTGTATGTAGCCTTCCGTGGCACCGATGGCACGCTTGTCGGATGGAAGGAGGATTTCAATATGGCGGTGCGTTGCCCGGTGCCGTCCCAGGAATCCGCGTATCGGTATGTGAACTCGATTCTGGACAGGTCGGAAGGTTTCCTTTCGTCGGGCGATTCGCCCGCGGTCATGCTCGGCGGGCATTCGAAAGGCGGCAATATGGCCGTGTATGCGGCCATGCGTATCGCGCACGATGACATCGAAGTGGCTGGCGAGCGCGCGCGGCGGCTCGGATTGCTGCCCTCATTGGGTGGGCCAGTGCGGGGTCGCAACAGACGGATCTCCCGCATCTTTTCCCATGACGGGCCGGGCCTTCCGAAATCGACGGTGCGCGGTCAGGCGTACCGTGCAATCGAATCGCGTATCCGCAAAACCGTGCCCGAATCGTCCGTCGTGGGCATGCTGCTGCAATCGAATGCGCCAGTGCGCATCGTCAAAGCGGATGCCATCGGCATCATGCAGCATATGGGAAACAGCTGGCAAGTGGCGGAAAATGGCGGTTTCGAACAGGTGGACGAGCTGACGGCCGGCGCGCAGCTCATCAAACGAACCCTCGACGGGTGGCTTGACACCGTAAGCCAGGAGCAGCGCGAGCGCGCCATCGACCAGATCTACGGGATCTTCGCGGCGGCGGGATACGGCAATATCGCCGATTTGGTGGAGCATTGGACGGATTCGCTGCCGAAGATTGTGGAGGCGGCGCGCAATACCGATCGGGAGACGCGCGGACTCATCAGGGCGGTGATCAAGGCGATTCCGGTCAGCGCGGCGAAGGCGGTGCGCGAGGGCTGAAGCGGGTTGAGTGCCGAGGCGGGCTGAAGCGCGTGCCGAGGCGGGGCTATGGGCGGATGCAGCGGCTGGTCGGGATGGTTGCCGAGCCGCATTTCGGCCGATTCATGTGTCACGATCCTCGAAAAGGCGTGAAAAATGGAATTGTGACACATAAGTGCCGCGCAAGTGACACACGAGTGCCGCACAAATGACACATAAGAAGGGCAATGGAGGGCATTGGGGCGCCGATGATCCGGATGCATCCCCGTTCGCTGACGTAGGATGGTGCGGTGCGGACGCATAATTGTGGAAGCATAATGGAATGCGGAATGTCGACGGCTGCGAAAGGGGTGTGCAATGGGCAACATCATCGATTACGCGCGTACGGAGACGCGCGATTTCGGCGAGCTTCCCTTCCGTGAGGCCGACGCGCTCGTGCTCGCGCAGCTTTCGTACGACGACGTGCCGGAATGCGTGCCGCGATTGGATGACGTCGAATCGAAATACGGCACGTTGCGCGATCGCGTGAAGCAGTTCGACGTACGCCGGCCGATCCGTTCGCTGCATATGTTGCGCAAGCTCCCGTTCAACGGCGTGACCATCGCACGCGCCGATGACGAACTGAACCACGACCAGGCGGTGCCCGACCATGACGTCGAGAACGTGGGACTGGTCGATCCGCAGGTGACGCACGACTTCTACCATGCCGTCGCCTCGAATCCGCGGTTCTCCGACATTGAAATGGGGGCGTTTCTCGAGCAGTTCGACGGCGAAGAGCAGACGCAGTTCGCCGCGGTGACCTACCTGCTGCCGTCCGGCGCGCTTGTGGTGGTGTACCGGGGCACCGACGATTCGCTGGTCGGCTGGAAGGAAGATTTCAACATGGCCTTCCAGTATCCGGTACCGGCGCAAGCGACCGCCGCCGACTATCTGGCCAGAGTCGCCGCGCTGTGGAAGGACGTGCCGATTGTGCTCACCGGCCATTCCAAGGGCGGCAATCTGGCCGTATATGCGGCGATGAACGCATCGGACGAGGTGAAGGACCGCGTCGAACGCATCTACTCGCTGGACGGGCCGGGATTCCCCGAATCTGTGGTGAACAGCTTCGAATATGCAAGCGTGAGCGACCGCATCGTCAAAATCGTTCCGGACTCATCGGTGGTGGGCATGGTGCTGGAAACCCCCGAACGGTGCATGGTGGTCAAATCCGACGTGGAAGGCATCATGCAGCATTTCGCGTTCTCCTGGCAGATGCACGGCGGCGAATTCGACAAAGTCGAGGACGTGGCCAACAGTTCGGTGACTTTCAACAAAGCGTTGAACGGGTGGCTGTCCAACCTGTCCAAGGAACAGCGCGAACGTGCTGTGGACGCGCTGTTCGCGGTGCTGGAGGCGTCCGGAGCCGGCAGCATCTCCGCCATGATGGCGGCCGGACCGAAGGTCATCCCCGAAATGCTCGGCACATATGTTGGATTGAGCGTTGAAGATCGACGCAACCTGAACCAGGCGCTGGGCATCATGCTGCAGGCCGCGCTCGCCCGTAATCCGAAGGTGCGGCGCAGGTAGACGCAGATTGCGCGGGTGGCGTATGCCGATGCTGGCCGGGGGTGGCTGGTCGGCGAACGGAGGCTTGGTTTGCGTCTGACGGGCCGGCAATCGCCATAAATACGACACGTTGTGTAGTTTGTTCTAGACAGACTGTATAGTAAAGCGCGTTGCGTATTGGAAATGACTTTGCGAACGACTGTTAAAATAGGGGGAGCCATGCCACGTCCACGCCGGGATTCGGAGATTCTGCCAGCCAAAGAACGGCTCGAAAACGCATTCTGGGAACTGCTTTCCGAACGTGAGTATCGTAAAATCACCGTCACCGACATCGTGCGCACGGCGGACGTAAATCGCAATTCCTTCTACTACCATTTCACGGGACTGCCGGAACTTGCCGATTCCGCCATTCTGCACGCCGTGGAAAACACACCGCTTCCCAGCGCGCCCAACGCGAATTTCAATCCCGACAACGAATGGCGCAAGCATGTCACCGCGCTGCTACGCGAGCCCGAACAGCGTCGGCGTCTTGACCGGCTCGCGCTGCTCGCCGGACCGCACAGCTCGCCGGAACTCGTCGAATCCCTGCAGGACTTCGGCAGGCTCACGTTGATCTCCGTGCTGGGGCTTGACGCCGACCACCTCGACCTTAAAACCGATCTCATGCTCGACTTCACCGTAGGGGGTATGCTGGCGGTATTGCGCCGTTGGCCGAAACTCCACGAGCAGCTGCCGATGGACGCCGTGTTCAACGAGGACTTGGCGGTGTTGGCCACGGGCATGTTCATGTCCATGTCCAAAACCGACATGCTGGGCTATTGGAAGCGCATCTTCAGCAGTGGTTTCGTGCCCGGGCAGGCGTCTCACGACGACCAAGCCCCGCAATCCGCCGCACAGTGAGCCATACGCCACACTGCGTGACTTTTCGGTGGTAGAAACGTCTGTAGCGGCGCTCTTTCAGGGTGCGTCAGACGTATGCAACAGCACGACAGGGAGGTTGTTCCATGATCAACGAAGCCTACAAGGCCATGCTCGGCGGAAAATCCGTAATCCGCGAGCTGAGCGAATACGCGACCGCGCGTGGCGCCGAAATCGGCTACGAGAACGTGTTCGACTATTCGCTGGGCAACCCGAGCGTGCCGTGCCCGCAGGACTATACCGACGCCGTGATCGACATGTATAAAACGGCCGAACCGGTGGCGTTGCACGGCTATTCTCCGTCCTTGGGCATTCCGTCGGTGCGCAAGGCGATCGCCGAAAGCCTCAACCGCCGCTTCGACATGGACTACACCGCCGACTACATCTTCCCGACCACGGGCGCGGCCGGCGCATTGGCGCATGCGCTGCGCGTGGTGACCAAGCCGGGCGACGAAGTGATCACCTTCGCCCCGTACTTCCCGGAATACCAGCCGTACGTGAACGGCACCGGCGCGCACCTGACCGTCGTTCCGGCCGACACCGAGAACTTCCAGATCAACTTCGACGCGTTCGAGAAGGCGCTCAACCCCGGAACCGCGGCGGTGCTCATCAACACCCCGAACAATCCGTCCGGCGCGGTCTATTCCGCTGAAACGCTGACCCGCCTGGCCGAGGTGCTCAACGCCAAGCAGACTGAATACGGCCACGACATCTTCCTGATCGCCGACGAGCCGTACCGCGAGATCGTGTTCGACGGCGGCGAGCAGCCGTATCCGAGCAAATTCTACGACAACACGCTTTCGTGCTACTCGTACTCCAAGTCGCTGTCACTGCCGGGCGAGCGCATCGGCTATGTGGCGGTGAATCCGCGTGCCACCGACGCCAAGCTCATCGTGCCGATGTGCGGCCAGATCAGCCGTGGCACCGGCCACAACTGCCCGTCCTCCACCGCGCAGCTGGCCGTGGCCAAGGTGGTGGACGAGACGAGCGACCTGTCCGTCTACGAAACCAACATGAACCTGCTGTATGACGCGCTGACCCGTCTGGGCTTCGACGTGGTGCGCCCCGGCGGCACGTTCTACATCTTCCCGAAGGCGCTTGAGGAGGATGCGAACGCGTTCTGCATGAAGGCCAAGGATTACGACCTGATTCTCGTGCCGTCCGACAGCTTCGGCGTGCCCGGCTACTTCCGCATGGCCTACTGCATCGACACGGAGAAGGTGGAGCGTTCCATCGCGGCGCTTGAGAAATTCGTGCACGAGGTGTACGGCCGCTGAGCCGCTCGCGTATTTCGCCTATATTCCGCTTATAGATGGCGGATTTGCTCTCGTGCCTGATGCCATCTCGCTTATGGATGGCGGATGATGCGGGGAAAAGCCGGTTGGAGGGTATGGATATTGCCTCCTAACCGGCTTTTTGCTGTAGGACCCCGCCATCTATAAGCGAGATACCGTGGGGCGATTTGGAAAATCCGCCATCTATAAGCGAGATAGTGCAGGATTGTGGGGCGGCAAGCCGACTGTCTGACGGGACCGTGTGCGTTGATACAGGTTCGCCCGGAGCTGGTGGGGTCCAGCTCCGGGCGAAGTCTGTTATGGGGAAGGAAGGAATCTGAATCGGTTAATGCGTGAATCCGTCAGTGGGTGGCGATCTCGTCGATCTTGGTGACGTGGCCGCCGAACTGGGCGCGCATGGTGGACACGACGCGCAGGATGTCGTCGGCGCCGCCGCGCGAGGTCTGACGTGCGTACAGTGCGGCCGCGGTGGCCGGGGTCGGCACGCCGAGTTCGAGAGCCGCCTCGATCATCCACTTCGCCTCGCCGGACTCGTTGGCGACCGGCGGCATGGACTTGAGCGTCGGGTCGGACTTGAAGGCGATGGCCAGCAGGTCGAGCAGCCAGGACTGCACCACGGAACCGTCCCTCCAGGAGCTCATCACGGCCGCCGGATCCTCAACGAGATCGGACTTCACCATGGTGGCGAAGCCTTCGCCGAAGGCCTGCATCATGCCGTATTCGATGCCGTTGTGCACCATCTTGACGAAGTGGCCGCCGCCCACCGGGCCGGCCAGCACCAGTCCGGAATCGCCTTCCGGCTTAAGTGCCTCGAAAATCGGGCGCGCGCTCTCGAAGTCCCCCTGGCTGCCGCCAACCATAAGCGCGTAGCCGCGGTCGATGCCCCACACGCCGCCGGAGACGCCGCAATCCATGAAATGGATGCCCTTCGGCTCCAGTTCGGCCGCGTGGCGTGCGTCGTCGGTGTAACGGGAGTTGCCGCCGTCGATGATCATATCGCCCGGCTGAAGAAGCTCGGCAAGCTCGTTGATGGTGCTGTCGGTCGCTTCACCGGCCGGCACCATGACCCACACCAGACGCGGAGCCTTCAGCGCGGCCACCAGTTCCTTCAGGCTTGCCACGGTGCGGTCCGACTCGGGGGAGCGGTCGTAGCCGACCACCTCATGCCCCGCCGCCGCGATGCGCTTCGCCATGTTGCCGCCCATACGTCCCAGGCCGATCATTCCCAACTGCATGATGTGCTTCTTTCTCTAAAAATGGTTGAAAAGTTTTTGCGATTTTGAATAAGGATTGATGCCGACCGTTGGCTTCCCGCGCCTTCCGCAACGCAGAAAAGAAGGTTGCGGCAAGCTTTGCGGGCGGCAAGTTTTGGTTATGTTTTGGGTTATGTGAGTGTGGTTGCGATTGCTGCGTTCAGTGCGTCAAAGCACCAGCGAGAGCAGCATCACGCAGCCCAGACCGACCACCGACAGAATGGTTTCCATCAGCGACCAGGTCTTCAGCGTCTGGCCCACGCTCATGCCGAAGTATTCCTTGACCAGCCAGAAGCCGGCGTCGTTGAGGTGGGAGAAGAACACGGAGCCTGCGCCGATGGCCAGCACCAGCAGTGCCAGATGGGTCGGGCTCATGCCGGCGGCGAGCGGCACCATGATGCCGGAGGCGGTGACGGTCGCCACGGTTGCCGAACCGGTGGCGAGACGGATGAGCACGGCCACCAGCCAGCCTGCGATCAGCGGGTTCATGGCGGATTCGGTGATGGAGTTGGCGATCACGTCGCCGATGCCGGAGTCGACCAGCGTCTGCTTGAAGCCGCCGCCTGCGGCGACGATCAGGATGATGCCGGCCACGGAGCCGAAGGACTGTCCGACCATGCCGTTGACGGCGTCACGGGAGAACTTCTGCATGTAGCCAAGGGCGACCATGGCGAAGACGGTGGTGATGAGCAGTGCCACGAGCGGGGTGCCGAGGAACGCGATCACACGGCCCCAGGCGGTGGTGTTCTGACCGGTCAGATCCACGATGGACGCGGCGAGCATCAGCACGACCGGCAGCAGGATCACGGACAGGGCGGTGCCGAAGGACGGGCGGTTTTCCGCGGATTTCGGAGCTTCGGCCTCAGCCTCGTTCTCCGGAGCTGCGATCGGAACCCACTTGGCGGCGAGCCTGCCGAACAGCGGGCCGGAGATGATGACGGTCGGGATGGCCACGATCAGGCCGAGGGCCAGGGTGATGCCGAGGTTCGCGTTCAGCGCGCCGATGGCGGTCAGCGGACCGGGGTGCGGCGGCACGAAGGCGTGCAGCGTGGACAGGCCGGCGAGGGCCGGGATGCCGAGCAGCACCACAGGGGACTTGGAACGACGGGCGGCGAACAGCACCACCGGGATGAGGATGACCACGCCGACCTCGAAGAACATCGGGATGCCCACGATGAACGCGATCAGTGCCATGGCCCACGGCAGACGCTGCAACGGTGTCTTGGCCATGATGGTGTCGACGATGGTGTCCGCACCGCCCGACTTGAACAGGATGGTGCCGATGATCGAGCCGAACGCGATAAGCAGGCCCACGTTGGAAATCGTGCCGCCGACGCCGGAAGTGAAGCTATCGAACGCCTTGTCGAACGGCACGCCCGCGCACACGGCCATGACGAATGAGCCGGCGAGCAGGGACGGGAACGGATGCACCTTGCATGCCGCGATGAGAAGAACGATGACGGCGATGCCGATGATCGCCGCTGCGATGAGATTCATGAATCCTCCTTGACTCGTTGAATTTCTCTTTCGATTTTTAGTTATGTGCGATTATTTTGCGCTGTGTTGCGGCTTGCGCCGTTCACTCGGCTTGCTGCGATTGCGAGGCCACCTTCGCCGCGTACTCGTTCACTGCGGCGACGGCACGTTCGACCATTTCCTCGACGCTGCCTTCGATGGAGACTTCCACGCCGTTCTCGTCTGGCTGGAGCGGCTCAAGAATGGCGAACTGGCTCGGCAGCAGTGCCGGCGGCATGAAGTGGCCCTTGCGCTCGTTGAGACGCTGCTGGATGAGTTCCTGCGAGCCGGTCAGATGCACGAAGAAGGTGGGAACGTTCTGGGCGAGCACCTCACGGTAGCTGCGCTTCAGGGCGGAGCTGGAGACCACGGTGTTCTCGTCCAGCGCCTCGCGAGCCACCATCCAGGTGTTGATGACCTTGAGCCACGGCCAACGGTCCTCGTCTGTCAGCGGAATGCCTGCGCTCATCTTGTCGATGTTGGCCTGCGGATGGAAGTCGTCGCCCTCCGCGTACACGTATCCGAGACGTTCGTGAATGGCTTCTGCCACGGTGGATTTGCCGCATCCTGCAACACCCATCACCACTACGTGAATGCTCATGTTGTCCTCCTTGAACTCTGCTGTATTGCCAGTGCCACTTCGCATCGGCGATGACATCAATATAGCTATGAAAGGTAGTACTAGTCAAGTTAAAAGTACTACGAATAAAAATAATCATGCGACTTGCTATGCTGTAGGTAGTACAAATCGGCGGCAAATCGCGCGAATCGTGCGGGGGTAATTATTCGGACGTCACGCGAACGGCAATCGTATACGGCGTGTCGCAAAAACCTGAAAAAAGATTTGCACGCACAACGAGAGGAATTGTGGATGGCAGGAAACGAAAACGGCGGCGAACTGCTGCAGGATGCAGTGTGCCGCACGCTGGCCATCGAAATGCTGGACGGCAAATGGCCGGCCGGTGAAAGCTTGACGTTGGAAGACGTGCAGAACCGTTTCGGCATCTCCCGTACCGTGGCGCGCGAAGTCGCCAAAACGTTGGAATCCATGGGTGCGGTGACGGTGCGCCGACGCGTCGGATTGGTGGCGCGGCCGTTCTCCGACTGGCAGGCGCTCAACCATCAGGTCATCGAATGGCGACTCCACTCCACGCAGCGCGAGCGGCAGCTGTCGTCATTGACCGAATTGCGATTGGCGGTCGAACCGGCTGCGGCGGCCTCGGCGGCACGCCTCGCCTCCATCGACGTCAAGGCGAAATTCCCCGTCTACGCGGCGCAGATGCGCCAAATCGCCGAATCAAACGAAGAGGGGGCTGCCGGCCTGACCAAATTCCACGATCTGGACGTGGAATTCCATACTTTGATACTGCGCGAAAGCGGCAACGAACTGTTCGCCGCGCTTGCCGACACCATCGCCACCGTGCTGCGCGGCCGTGTGGAACTCGGCAAATACCCGATGAAGCCGAAGCCGGCCGCGCTCGACGCGCACGATGCGGTCGCTGACGCGATAGCGAAGGGCGATCCGGAACGTGCGCGCAAGGCCATGTTCGACATCGTCGACGAAGTGGCCCGCGCGCTCAACTTCTTCTAAAACCAGTCGCTACCGGCGTCGAACCGCCGGATTCGCGGCTCAAATCACAGGTTCGCGTCGACCGTCTGACGCAGGTCGTCAACGATTTCGCCCAAAGTCTCGCTGAACACCGCCTGATCGGCGTACATCGAATCGAACAGCGTATCGATGTTTTTGCGGAAATCCTTCGGCAGAATGGCGCAGTCGCGTTCGGCGAGCTTGTCGAGACGCTTCTCGCCGGGATGCGTGCGGCGGTTCAGCGCGAATAGCACATCGAAATACGATTCCATGAACGCGGCCATGCGATGGTTGACCGCGATTTTGTCGCCTCGGCTCGCGGCCTTGCGGATCTGTGCGTCGTACGACGGCAGGTTGCCGGTAAGCAGGCGCATGTTGCGATTGATGATGTTGCGGCGCAGTTCCTCGGGGAACGGCACGTCGAACCGCTGTCGGGTCGCGGCGTACTGGCCGTCGCGGTCGAACAGCACCTTGCTGGTGAGCATGTTGTGCCACATGCACGTCGTATAGCCGTTGCTGGCCTGGAACCGTTCCACCACGTCGGCGACATTGGCTGCGAACTGGTCCAGATCGCGGTACAGCACGTCGATATTGGTGCCGTCGTTCAGCGTGCAGTCGTCTTCGGTCTCCCAAAAATCGTTGTCGATTTCCATATGGCTGCAATAGTTGCGCAGCAGCCTGCGGCGGCGTTCGGCAGACACGGGTGCGGTGACGTACACGTAGACGTCGTAATCGGATTTTTCATCGTTATCGCCGGTGGCGCGTGACCCACCCAACGTGATGGCCTCGACTTCCGGCCATGCGGACACTGCTTCGACTAGTTCATTTGCCAATGACATCGTTTACCTCTCTCTGCGTCATTGCTGGAGCGGCGCTACGTTGCGCCACGGTGTGCAAACGATGCCAGTATAACATACCAGATGGTAACTGTCGAAGTTGTGCCGGCCTACGCGGTTTCCCGCAGGCCGGCACAGCGCATTCCGCCGAACGACGATTGTCAGGCGGAATGCTATCGAGCGATCGCTGTCGAGCGGAACGCTGTCGGACGGCAGCTGTCAGTCGACGGTTGCGGCTTCCGTCGAACCCTTGGTCGGATCCTTCTGCAGAAGCAGGAAGACGAGCGCGACGGCCAGCAGAATGGCTATCGACAGCACGCCGATCGACGCGTTGCCAGTCAGCGACGTCGTGGTAGCGACGAGGAACGTGCCGATAATCGACGCCGTCTTGCCGAAAATATCGTAGAAGCCGTAGTACTCGTTGGCATGGTCCTTCGGAATGATCTTGCCGTAATACGAGCGGGACAGCGCCTGGATGCCACCTTGGAACATGCCGACCAGAATCGCCAGAATCCAGAATTCAAGTGCGGCGCGCAGGAAGAACGCGGCGAAGAAGACGATGCACATGTACGCCACCACGGCCGCGGTAATCATGGTTTTCGAGCCGAACCGGCCTGCCAGCTTGCCGTAGATGATGGAGCAGGGGAACGCCACGAACTGCGTGACGAGCAGCGCCACGACCAGCTGCGTGGAGTCGATGCCCAGCTGCGTGCCATACGACGTGCTCATGGAAATGACGGTGTTGACGGCGTCGATGTAGAAGAAGAACGCGATCATGAACATCCACAGCGGCTTGTTCCTGCGGATGGCGCGGAACGTGGAGCCGAGCTCGGCGAACGTGCCGCGAATGGCCTCGCCTGCCTGCCCCGCGGTGGCGCGGTAATGCACCTGCTTATAGCTGGTGAGCAGCGGAATGGTGAACGCCACCCACCACAGCGCGGTGATGACGAACGAGGCGCGCGTGCAGGCTGTGGTCGACCAGCCGAACAGCGCGGGGCCTCCGAAAATCAGCGCGATGCAGACGATGAACGGCACGGTCGAACCGATATAGCCCCATGCGTAGCCGTGTGAGGAAATGCGGTCCATCCGTTCGTTCGAAGTCGTGTCCACCAGCATGGAGTCGTAGAACGTAAGCGAACCATTAAGGCCGATGGTGGCCAGCGCGTACACGATGATGAACGCGAGCCAACCAAGCGGCATCGCCATCGCGCAGCACATGACCACGCCCGTCAGGAAGAAGCCGGTGAAGAAGCGGATCTTCATGCCCTGCACGTCGGCGATGGAGCCGAGCAGCGGCATAAGCACGGCGATGACGAGCGATGCGATGGTCTGCGCGTAGCCCCACGTCGACACGATGTTCGTCTCGCCGGCCGCCTTGAGCAGCGAATTCGCGTAGATCGGCACGACGGCGGTGGACAGCAGCACGAACGCGGAATTGCCGACGTCGTAGACGATCCACTTCTTCTCGCGTGGCGTCATCATATGCTTGGATTGCTGCGGCTGCTGGGCCTGCGCGTTCTGCTGGGACGGCTGGGTCTGCGGCTCGGCTGTGTCGGTCAATGTTGACTCTTTTCGGCTAAATGTCAATCTTATGGCTCATCTTATTCCATTACTTCATCGTACGGGCGTGGCGGGTGGTAACAGACCATTCGACATGAACAGCGCATGAACAAGCATGTTCTGCCCGTACGGGCCGTATACGCGTGCTGTCGAGACATGGCAAAAACGGCGGAATATGGGGAATGCAAGCCGATTTTCGTCCACAAGTTTGCGATTGGCCGGGGCTGGTTGTATAGTTGAGAAGTTGTGTGTTCCGCCATGCACTTCGTTGTGTGGTGTCGAACGCGCAGACTTGCAAGTCAATAGTAATTATAGGGAGTCCATTATGGCAGCTCGTTGCGCAGTGTGCGGCAAGGGACCGCAGACCGGTTTCACCGTTTCGCACTCACATATTCGCAATAAGCGCACCTTCCGCCCGAACCTGCAGCCGGTTCGCACCACCATCGACGGCGAGAACGTTCGCGTTCGCGTTTGCGTGAAGTGCATCAAGGCTGGCAAGGTCCAGCGCGTTGAAGCGTGAATCGCGAAATAACAGCTTGAAACCCCGGTAAGCCGAATGGCCGCCGGGGTTTTGCTTTATCTGGCCGTCCACAAGCCGTGTTGCGGCGAATGGCGCCGCCACGAATAATGGGGAATTCAGCCCGCCGCACAATCATCCGGTCGTGCCACAATGGAGTGTTATGAGCACCACATGGCAAACCCCGATTTCCTCGTTCGAAACGAACCGCCGCAGAGTCGGCGCGCTGAAATCGCTGGGCGTGGTGTCCGTGGGCGACGCGCTGACCTACTATCCGTTCCGCGTCACCGAGCCGGTGCCGGCACGCGCCCTGCGCGAAGCGAAAATCGGGGAGAAGATGGCCTTCGCCGCGCACGTGCGTGGCGTGCGCGTCTTTCCGATGGCCCGTCGCGGATTCCGGCTGATCGCCGACGTTGATGACGGCGATTTCGCACGCAGCCGGCACATGGACGCTTCCATGGCGTCTCTCGTGTTCTTCTCCTATCGCAAGTCGTACGTCGATTGGATCCAGCGCAAACTGCACGAAGGCGCGTTGCTGGTGGTCGCGGGCGAGCCAAGCGTATACAACGACCGTCTGCAATTCACCCATCCCGACATACTGACGGTCGATCCAGCCGGCGAGCAATTGCGCAGCCGCTCACCTGAGGAAGCCGCCGAATGGGATGACGGCTTCGGCACGGAACAACCGGCGGCAGCCCCGCAATCGCCGACCATGCCGAATCTCAAATACGATGCGGCTTCCGTACCGGAGGCGATGCGCCACGTATGCCGCCCACGTCCCGTCTACCACGCGAACTCGCGCATCTCCAGCGAACACATCCACGAGTCGATCGAAAAATGCATGGACCGGCTGTGCGGTGACGAATACGCTGCGGCACAGGCAGCCCGTGCATTGCATGGCGCCGATGCCAGCGACGCGCAACATGGGGAATTCGACGCGCCGCAAGCCGACCGGCAGGCACGGACGGAAGCGCTTGCCGCCGCCATTCCCGACATCATGCCGGAAGCGTTTCGTATGGAACATGGGCTGATGCACCGAGCCGAAGCGTTCATGGCGATTCACGATCCGCAAAACCGCGACGGTTTCAACAAGGCGTTGCGTACACTGCGCTACGAGGAAGCGCTCATCTGCCAAACCGCGCTGGTGCAGTCTCGTGATTCGTCGCGTAAGGCCACGGCCACAGCCTGCGCCGACACGCGGCTGAAAGACGATTTCGTCGAGTCGCTGCCGTTCTCGCTGACGGACGGGCAACAGCAGGTGATCGCCGATATTTCCGACGATATGGCACGTGATTACCCCATGCAACGCCTGCTGCAGGGCGAGGTCGGCTCCGGCAAAACCGTGGTCGCGGTGGCGGCTATGATGCAGGCCGTCGGCTCCGGCAAACAAGCGGTGCTCGTCGCGCCGACGCAAGTGTTGGCGGAACAACATTACAGCAGCATCCGCGGCATGGTGGATCGGATGTGTGGTACCGGCGAAGAGGCTGACGAAAACGCGAAATCAGGGGAATCGCAGACAAAATCAACGCACCATGCGGTTGTGGATGAAAGTGGACAAGTCACGTCGGGAAACGCGCCGGAACCGCAAAACGGTGGACAATCGGATGGCGGCCAGGTGGAGAAACTGCTGGACGGCCAATCGAACAGCCTGCCGGACATTCCCGTGCTGCTGCTCACCGGCGGCATGAAACTCGCCGCCCGCCGACGCGTCCTCGCGCAAGCGGCCTCCGGCAAACCATGCATCGTGGTGGCCACGCACGCCGCGTTCTCCAAAACCTTCCAAGCGCCCAACCTCGCGCTGGCGGTCATCGACGAACAGCACCGTTTCGGCGTGGAACAGCGCGAATCGTTGAACGCCAAAGGCTCCACGGCACCGCACTTGCTGGTCATGACGGCCACGCCGATTCCGCGCACCGCTGCCATGACCTGGTTCGGCGACCTCGACATCTCCTGGCTCACCGAACTGCCCGGCGGCCGCAAGCCGATCCGCACATTCGTCGTGCCCGAAGCGAACGGCCCGCTGATGGCGGAAATGTTCGGTCTGATTCGCAAGCGTATCGACGCGGGGGAACGTGCCTACGTGGTCTGCCCGCGTATCGACGCCGACGCGAAGGATGCCGACGATGCGGGCGGTTCAGGCGATGCGGAAGTCGGTTCCGCATTCGACGTCACATACGATTTGGGCGAGGATGACGAACAGCGCGAACAGCGGCCGCCGTTGCATTCCGTCGCGGAAATCGCGGAACGCTTGCGATCGCTGCCGCAATTCGCCGGCATCCGCATCGCCACGCTGACCGGCCGCGACGATGACGAAACGAAATCGCAGATTATGGCCGATTTCGAAGCGGGCGTGACGCCGATTCTGGTGGCCACCACCGTCATCGAAGTGGGCGTGGACGTGGCGCAGGCCAGCTGCATGGTGATTTTCGACGCCGACCGGTACGGCCTGTCCCAGTTGCACCAGCTACGCGGACGCGTGGGCCGTGGAGGCACCGAATCGGGCGCGTTCCTTATTTCACGTGCGCCGGAAGGCAGCGATGCGGCCAAACGCCTTGACGTGATTGCCGGCACGTTGGACGGCGCCGAAATCGCACAGGCCGACCTTGAATTCCGCGGCGCGGGCGACGTGCTGGGCGACGCGCAATCCGGCGGCAAATCCGGACTGAAACTGCTGCGCGTGGTCAAAGACGTGAAGATCATCGAGGAAGCCAGAGCGGAAGCCGCGAAACTGGTGGCCGAAGACCCCACGTTGCAAGGGTATGTGCAGCTTGCCGGCGCGGTGCTCGACTTCACGCGTGGCAACGAGACGTTCCTGACCAGCAACTAGGCTCGATGGTTATGCGCGTAATTTCAGGACGATTCAAAGGCATGGCGTTGACCACGCCGAAGCCGGGCACCAGGCCAACCACCGACCGTACCAAGGAAGCGATATTCTCGCACCTCGATTCGTGGGGCGTGCTGGATGACGCACGTGTGCTCGACCTGTTCGCCGGAACCGGCGCGTTGGGCATCGAAGCGCTGAGCCGTGGCGCGCGCGAACTGGTGGCGGTGGAATCGGCCGCACCGGCCGCCGCGCTGATCGCAAAGACGTTGACGGCGTTGAAGCATAACCGTTCCTGGGAGCCGGGCATGAGCGCCCGCGTGGTCAAGGCGCGTGCGGAAAAGTACGCGGCGGCCGCATCGGCGGTCGCGCCGTTCGGCGTGATCTTCATCGACCCGCCGTACGCGTTCGAAACCGAGGCGTGCAACCAGCTGCTGGCCGATTTGGCGGGCCGTGAGTCCGGCGAACTGACCGGCGAGGGCACGGTGATCGTGCTGGAACGCTCCACTCGTTCCGACGAGCCGACCGCGCCCGAAGGCTGGGATATCACCGACCGGCGTGATTACGGCGAAACCGCCGTGTATTACATCGAACCTGCCGAATCCGCCGAGCCGGCAGAGCCGGTTGAATCCGCGGACTGACGTCCGGGCTTTCCAACTAAAAACGTCGACGGTGGACCTGCATGCCCTCCGTCGACGTGAACAATCGTGCGTAATCAGCGCTGCCGTGGGTGCGCGCCGGAAACCTCCCAGCCCAACGCCATCAGCGTTTTGCGATCGGCCTTGTCAAGCTTGGAACAATCCAACGCCTCGATGAGGTCCGGACGCAGCTCGTTGGTCTTCGCCAGCGCCTCATCGCGGCGGAAACGGTCGACCTTCGCGTGGTCGCCGGACAGCAGGACGTCCGGAACCTTGATACCGCGCCAATCGGCCGGCTTCGTATACTGGCGGTGCTCCAGCAGGGCGTTCTCTCCCGTATACGATTCCTCCACGATCGAGGCCGCATTGCCCATGAAACCGGGCAGCAGACGGGTGATGGCCTCCAACATGACCGACACGGCCACCTCGCCGCCGTTCAGCACATAATCGCCGATCGAATATTCACGCACGTCGACGCCCTGCGCACGGTAATACTGCGGAATACGCGCGTCGTAGCCTTCGTAACGGCCGCAGCCGAACAGCAGATGGTTGGCGTGGCTCAGCTCCGTCGCGTCCTGCTGGGTGAACAGGGGGGCGGACGGATTCGGGAAAATCAGCACCGGACGGTCGGTCGCCGGGACGGTATCGGCATTTGCGGCGATTTCTGTCGCCGATTCCGCCGGTTCGGCCGTGTCCGCGGAAGCCGTGTCGTCTGCGTCTGTCGTGGAATCGCAAGTAACCGTGGAATCGCAAGTAACCGTGGAATCGCAAGTAACCGTGGTCGGCTCAAGATGCAGCAGCTCGTCGAGGCATTCGCTCCACACTTCCGGCTTCATCACCATGCCCGCGCCGCCGCCGACGGGAGTATCATCCACGGAATGGTGCACGTCGTGCGTCCAGTCGCGCAGGTTGTGCGCGGTGACTTCGACCAGGCCCTTCTCCTGCGCCTTGCCGAGCAGGCTCAGGTTGAGCACTTCGAAATATTCCGGGAATACGGACACGATATCGATCTTCATAATGTTCCACAATACCGGTACGCCTGCCAAGCGCGGCGCGTACGAAAAAGGCGCCGGCATAATCGCCAGCGCCTTGTTGGAAAAGCAGCGGATCAGAGCCCCGGAATGAGTCCGCCCGGCGGGTCGAGGGTCAGATATCCGCCCTCGAGGTCGATGTCCGGCACGAGCTCGTCCACGAACGGCACGAGCGCGCTGTTCTCGACCACCACGCCATCGGCGTCCTTGACGGGATTGGCCAGACGGATCTTGAGCAGCCACTGGGCCACTTCAATCACATCCACCACCTTGCCTACCACAGTGCCGGGCTTGAGCCCCAGCGTATTGCCCTCGGCAAGGCGCGCCTCAAGACTGATCAGGTCCTTCGGGTACCACTCGTCCGCTTCAAGCATCTCCTCCGGATCGTCCGCTTCGCCATACAGCACCACGCCATTGGCGGCTTCGGACGCATCACGGTCGTCGATGCCTTCGAATTTGATGATCCAACGGTTTTTGAAGGTACGGGAGCTTTCCACCACGTACTCTTCCTCGCCGTCCTTCGTATACAACACAGCACCGGGAGCGAACCGGTATTCCGGTTCGTCCGTAAAGATCTGCA
>ERZ1026978.352-NODE-352-length-26923-cov-7.344573_pt1 | contig 26923 bp, 28 predicted proteins | sample MGYA00519560_ERZ1026978 | MGnify/ENA primary metagenome ERZ1026978 (study PRJEB26926, sample SAMN06164401) | human gut metagenome | biome: ENVO:00009003; feature: ENVO:2100002; material: ENVO:00002003 | host: Homo sapiens | place: USA | collected 2012 ... | reverse complement strand
AGTCGTCGGCAGCGTCAGATGTGTATAAGAGACAGGATCCTTCCATATATTCCTATTATTTTCCAAAATGGAAAAATCCTTTTTTCTCATATGGTTCACTCTTGTGGGAAACGAGTTCGTAACCAATCTCTTTGATCTCTTTTTTTGCCCACGGAATATCGATCTCATTATCACTGATAATCACTGTTTCTCCGTCTTTCGCAGAGGATGTTACCTTTTTTACCTGAAAATTTTTGCGGATCAGATCATTCATATGGGACTCACACATACCGCACATCATGCCGTCGATTTTTAATGTTGTTTTTATCATAGCATTCACCTTTTCCTGATTTGCAATTACGAAATCCATTGTGGAAACATATTTTAATAAAAATGGATTTCTGAAAACATCTTCAATATATACCCATGTGGGGTATTCGTCAATTTTGTTTTGCTATAATGATATTTCTTCTCAATACACTTTTTTCAAACCTATCCATTCTAATATTTGAGGCTTTCAAAGTGTGGATACGATATTCTGTCATTTTTCCAGACCTTAACGACTTATTGCAAAGTTACAAGGACATTCATAAACCTCATTTGTATAATATAAAGAAATCCCCGAAAACTCGATGCTTTCGGGGAAATTTGCTCTTTTTCGATATTCGGTTGAATTATCTCTTTGAGAACTGTGGAGCGCGACGAGCTGCTTTGAGACCGTATTTCTTACGCTCTTTCATACGTGGATCACGTGTTAAGAATCCAGCAGACTTAAGAACTGGTCTGTACTCTGAATCTACCTGAAGGAGTGCACGAGCGATTCCGTGACGGATTGCTCCGGCCTGTCCTGTGTATCCACCACCACGAACGTTAACTAAAACGTCGAACTTGTCAACTGTCTCAGTTGCAACTAATGGCTGGCGAACAACTACCTTTAATGTCTCAAGACCAAGGTACTCATCGATATCTCTTTTATTGATTGTAATCTTTCCTGTTCCAGGTACTAAATATACTCTAGCAACAGATGATTTTCTTCTTCCTGTTCCGTAATACTTTGTAGTAGCCAATTTACTTTACCTCCTATTAAAACTCTAATGTCTCAGGCTTCTGAGCTGCATGTTTGTGATCTGGTCCAGCGTATACGAATAACTTTGTATACATCTGACGTCCAAGAGGTCCCTTTGGAAGCATTCCCTTTACAGCGTACTCGATAACGCGCTCTGGGTGCTTGTTCATCATCTCTCTTAATGTTGTCTCTTTCATACCACCGATATAATCTGAGTGATGATAGTAAATCTTCTGGTCTAATTTCTTACCAGTAACCTTAACCTTGTCAGCATTGACAACGATTACATAATCACCTGTGTCAATGTGTGGTGTAAAGATTGCTTTATTCTTTCCTCTTAATACTTTAGCAACTTCTGATGCTAAACGTCCTAATGTCTTACCTTCAGCGTCTACTACGTACCATTTTCTGTCGATTGTAGCAGGACTAGCCATAAATGTTTTCATCGGTTTTCCTCCTTAAATGATTCGATTACTTTTAATGCCGATGCCTCTTGAAATCGCGTATGTCCGGACGCCACTTCCTTTTTGACATCTTATAGTCCTCTGTTCCATCTCAGATGACTATCATTATCTATACTAAATGGTTGCCGGGGCTTTGGCTTCCATTTATCTACTTTTACAGACCTAGATATTATACTTGCGTAACCGGCTGTTGTCAAGTGTTTTTTACCCTTATTTCCGGCTTTTTCTTTAAACTATTTATTTAAACTTTGTCTTTAAGTTTTTTCTTTATGTTTATACTTCTTCTTTAAACTTTTATTTTAAAACTGCATATATACAAAATCAGCCGGATTCACTCCCGGTCCGTAGTAACCGAATATTATTACTATAAAGATGCCAAGATATATTATCGCCCAGCGAAGCGGCAGCTTTCTTGAAAGTATGAAATCGCGCATGTCGAGCTTTTTATTTTCCTCAACGAAGCTGATAAAGAACCACAGCAGCGTACATATTATAAGTAAAAGTATATCGTACTCGTCCAGTCCGCATGCTCCCAGATTCAAAATGATGTTATTTATTCCAAGCTCGCTGATATGGAAATCCGTGACTGATTTAAAAAGCATATGAAATGCTGTCGACGCATTTGCAGCTATGTCAAAATAGTAGCCTACCAGTATGAGCATAAAGGTCCAAAGCACTGATACAATTGTCGCAAATATACCCTTTTCCCTTAGGCCGGTCAGCTTAAAAAAGCCGCCTGCCACCTTTTTGTTTACCGGAGCAAAAAGCTCTGCAAGCATGATTACAATGCCGTTCCAAAGTCCGAAATACAGGTATTTCATATTGGCACCGTGCCATACTCCGATGACGATAAATGTGATAACACTCGCGATGCAGCCCGGAAGCACCTTACTGATATGCGCACCAAATCTCGGCTTTAGCCATTTGCCAAAGTTCAGGAAACGCTTTGAGATTGAAAGCGGGTAGAAGATATAGTTTCTGCACCAGTCTCCAAGAGTCATATGCCAGCGGTGCCAGTACTCTGTGAGTGAGCGCGAAAAATACGGATGGTTGAAGTTTGTTGACATTGTTATGCCAAACATCTCCGCAATACCGCGCACTATATCTATTCCTCCCGAGAAATCCGCATATAGCTGCAGCGCATACACTACTGCCGCAAAAAATACATAAGTGCCCGAAAAATCCATCGGCTTATCCATCACAAAATTGATGATATTTACCGCGCGGTCGGCTATCACAAGCTTTTTCATGACTCCCCAGAGCACCAGAAGCGCACCCTTTTGCAGATTTTCAAGTCTCAGGGAATGTCCCTCGTAAAGCTGTCCCGCAAGCTTATCATATATCGCAATCGGTCCCTGTATGATCTGTGGGAAAAATGACACGAACAGCGCTACCTTAAGAAAATTCTTTTCAGGCTCGACAATTTCCCTGTATACATCCATCACATAACCCATGGACTGGAAGGTGTAGAAGGATATGCCAAGTGGAAGCAAAAGTCCAAGCTCGCCCGCATATGGTATATATTTAAGGAATGCCAGAATGCCGAAATTGCAAAGCAGCGCAAAAAGCATGACTGCCACTCTCTTTTTTCTGCCCTTCTCCTTGTAGTCCTTTCTGGTCTGCCTGTCCCAGTCCTCCTTATGGCTTTTTACGATAGCATTCTGCTTCTTTAACAGCTTGTCAATCCATATTGTTGAGCCATAGGTGGTGCATATTGTGAAAATGATAAAAAGCACATACCACTTACATATAATCACATAGTATGCCATGCTTCCCGCCAGAAGCACATACCAGCGGTATTTCTTCGGAAAGCAATAATATAGTACAAGCAACACGATTACAAATATCGCATATTTTAATGAAATGAGTTCCATTTTATTTACTCCAAATCTATTTTCTAATGTAATACTGCCGGACATACTTTAATTAACAGGCAGTATTTATTTTAAAGTCCATACACTATCATGCTATTTTTTTACCGGGGTATTTAACTCCTTTGCAGGCTTTGCATCGTTGTTCGTATCTGCTACCTTATTTGTCGCAAGGCTTGACGAAAAATTATAAGGCAGATACACGGACATCTCAAAATAATGATTGCCCAGACTCAGATCCGTATCCTTTGCGCAGGCACTTATCACCTTGTCAGCGCGCCTTGCGCACTCGCCCCATGCACTCTGAAGCTCCGGTGAGTGTTCTGCATTAAGCCTGTAATTATCAGACAGATATTTTCCCATATATGCAGTGAATTTGAGGCTTCCATTTATATTCAGGTGCTCTGAATTGTAGAAATCATCCCTCTCATTGATTCCGATAAATTCCTTATCGCCTTCAAAGCTCGCAAAGTCATAGCCATAAGACTCCACCAGCTCCTTCACGTCACAAAGCACCTGCGGATTCTTTATCTCCTTCTCATGAGGGAACCTCGCAAAAAGCACCTTTTCCACCCCCTGCGCTTTACAATACTCAAGCAGATCAGTCATATACTCTCTGCTCTTGTCGGTAAAATAGAGCTTTTTCTGCTTGCCTGATGGACAATCGGAATATTTTGCAATAGATGAAAATCCCTTCATGCATGATGTTTTTGCAAAATACATTCCAACTCTTGTGGCAAAGGTATGTGCACACTTGCCTATATCCTTCCAGTTGCTATGATGCAGCTTTAAAGGATTTGTAAAGTTGTCCTGCTCATCCTTTGGCACAATCTCTTTTATTGTATCAAGCCTGTTTTCCTTATTGTGGATATTGTCTATCCAGCTATGCAGCTTTACCGTTCTGTCGTAATAGCTGTCATTTTGTAAAAAGCCATTCACTTCAAAAACCACAACCTTCGGATGCTGTCTGGTGAGAGCTTCTCTGAGCATAGATTTGTACAGACTGCCGGGCACCCCTGATACCCCAAGCGAGTATGATGTGTATCCATAATTCTTCCAGGCCTCGGTTGCGCTGTAATCAGCGTATACCTCGCTGGCTCCTATCATCATCACATCAATTGTGTTCTTCGGCTCCTTGTAAAAGCCCTCTATAGTCGCAATATTGACAGCATCCGTCATCTTAAAAAATGTCGAGACAAACGAAAACAGCACGACAAATACCAAGGCAAACGCTCCTATACGGATTACCTTACGGTGTCTGCCTTTTCCTTCGTCTGTGCTGTTTATGGGTTTGTTTTTTATAATTTTCTCTTTTACTTTTGTAAATCTCATAACCGTCTTCATCTCCAAGCTTCTTTTTACCGTACCGTGTATTAACTGTAACGACATTATAGCCTATTATTGAAGCTAAAAACTGATATTCCAAAAATCTTAATATAATATTAAAAATCTAAAGCTGTTACTCGTACTTGAGTCCTATCATTGTAAGCCCATGGGCCGGGGCTGTAGGACCTGCTGCTGCCCTGTCTGTTGCGGCTATTATGCCCTTCATCGCATCGGCCGGCATATCGCTTCCACCTATCTTCACAAGTGTTCCTGCGATTATGCGCACCATATTGTACAAAAAGCCGTTTCCTGTCACACGTATTGTGATGATGTCACCGGCCTTTGACACCGTACAGTCATATATCGTGCGGACTGTGGTCTGTGCCTGCGAGTTTGCCGAGCAGAAGCTTGCAAAATCATGCTCTCCTATAAGATATTTTGCAGCCTCACTCATCTTTTCTGTGTCAAGCGGATAATGATAGAAATATGTGTCAAGCCTGCGTGTCGGATTTCTGAACCTCGCATTTAAAATGCGGTATTCATAGGTTTTACGGCTCTTTGAGAATCGTGGATGAAAATCATCGCTTACCTCACAGGAATCGACCACCACTATATCCTCCGGCAGCTTCTGATTCAGTGCATACGATATCTTTTCCGCCGGCATGCGGGTATTGGTGTCAAACATACACACATTTCCAAGTGAATGCACTCCCGCATCGGTGCGGCTTGCTCCTGTCACCTTTATATCCTCCTTTAACAGGCGGCTCAGGTGCTCGTTTAATACCTGCTCAATTGTTATGCCGTTTGGCTGTATCTGCCAGCCGCAGTAATTTGTGCCATCGTAGGCTACAATCATTTTTACACGCATATGTCTCTCCTGTTTTGCCTGCACTATCTATTTCACTATCTGAAAATAAGATTGCCCAGATTCACCGGCAGAAGGATTCTAAGCACTATCACAACCGCTAAAAAAGCAAATATGAAAAGATATGCTATTTTATCGTCCTTTTCATATACGAGCGGCTTCATCTTTGTCCTGCCCTCTCCACCATTGTAGCATCTGGCCTCCATGGCCATTGCGAGGTCATCTGCACGCCTGAATGCCGATACGAAAAGAGGCACTAAAAGAGGCACCATGCTCTTTGCTCTTTTTATGATATTTCCATGCTCAAAATCAGCTCCTCTTGCCATCTGTGCTTTCATTATTTTGTCCGTCTCCTCAATAAGGATTGGAATAAAACGAAGCGCTATCGACATCATCATGGCTATCGCATGCACCGGAACATGTATTTTGTTTAAAAAGCCCAGTGATTTCTCAAGACCGTCCGTGAGCTGGTTTGGTGTGGTGGTGAGTGTCATGAGCGAGGTTCCTATAATGAGCAGCACAAGTCGTATCATCATGGTTGCTGCATTTATCAGTCCGGTATCAGAAATGTGCAGTATACCGTACTCCCAGATTGTGTATTCTCCCTGTGTGAAAAACACGCTGAAGCATGCTGTAAAAAGCAGCAGTATTATAATGGATTTGAGTCCCTTTACCATGAACTTAAAGGGCACCTTCGAAATCTTTATAACTGCGGCAAGCGCGGCAACTATAAACAGCACACCGGCTATTCCCTTGTAGGAAAACAGCGCAATAATATATATAAGTGTTGCGAAAAGCTTTACTCTTGGGTCCAGTTTATGTATTGGCGACTGAGCCGGATAATACTGGCCTATGGTAATATCACGAATCATTTTTGTATTCCTTCCTCATAATTTGTATCAAAATGTCAGCATTGGTGAGCTATTTAAAGGCTTTTAGTATTGAGTCCCTCGCCTCCGCAACTGTCGTTGCCGAAAGGTCAACCGGTATGCCCTTTTCCGCCAGATCATGCATCAGATATGTGACCTGCGGTGCTGCAAGTCCGACTGCCTCGAGCTCCTTGTAGTGTGAGAATACCTCCTTCGGCACTCCGTCAAACATCACCTCTCCTGAATTCATAACAATGATGCGATCCACATACTCCGCAACATCCTCCATGCTGTGTGATACGAGTATGATTGTGATACCCAGATCCTTTTTCATCTGTAAAAGCAGTCCCAGTATCTCATCTCTGCCCGCAGGATCCAGTCCCGCTGTCGGCTCATCGAGTATAAGTACGTCAGGGTGCATTGCAAGTACTCCAGCTATGGCTACACGCCTCTTCTGTCCTCCGGACAAATCAAACGGCGGCTGATAGTAGAGATCCTCCGGAAAATGTACATTCTGCAGTGCCTCATAGGCTCTTAGCTCCACTGTTTTCCTATCGAGGCCCTGATTTTTCGGTCCAAAGCATACATCCTCAAAGTTGGTTGTCTCAAAAAGCTGATGCTCAGGATACTGGAACACCATCCCCACCTTGTGACGCAGCTTGCTTAAATCATAATCATTGTCATATATATCCTGTCCATTGTAGTATATATGACCGCTTGTCGCCTTCAAAAGGCCGTTCATATGCTGGATAAGTGTGGATTTTCCCGAACCGGTGTGACCGATTATTCCGATGAACTCTCCATCATTTATCTCAAGGCTTACATCCTTAAGTGCCTGCACCTTGTAGGCTGAGTCGGCACTGTAGCAATAGTTTATGTGATCTAGAATTATTGACATATTTTCTCCCGCCTATCTGTTTTTCAGCGCAACAAGCGCATTTACAAGTTCTTCTCTCGTCAGGATTCCATCAGGGATATCAAGCCCTGCCTTTTTGAGCTCATCAGCTACCAGTGTCACCTGCGGCACATCAAGCCTGTGCTCCTTCAGTTCGTCCACCCTTGAAAAAATCTCACGCGGTGTGCCGTCCATGACCACCTTGCCCTTTTCCATGACATAGACATGGTCTGCGCCGACCACCTCCTCCATGTAATGGGTGATGAGAATGATGGTCACGCCCTTTTTCTTATTGAGCTCATGGGCTGTGGCTATGACCTCCTTGCGGCCGTTTGGGTCAAGCATGGCTGTAGGCTCGTCAAATACTATGCATTTTGGCTCCATTGCCACAACTCCCGCGATTGCCACACGCTGCTTCTGTCCTCCGGAGAGCTTGTTCGGTGAATGTGTGCGGTACTTTGTCATACCGACAGCCCTTAGTGCATAGTCCACGCGCTGCCAGATTTCATCTGTCGGCACACCGATATTCTCAGGTCCAAAGCCCACATCCTCCTCCACGACATTGGCGATAATCTGATTGTCGGGATTCTGGAAAACCATACCTGCACTTTTCCTGACAGGTATGACATTCTCTTCCTTTGACACATCCATGCCATCCACCCATATGGTGCCGTCGCTCGGCGCAAGAAGTGCATTGATATGCTTTGCAAGAGTTGATTTTCCTGAACCATTGTGACCGAGGATTGCAATAAACTGTCCCTCTTTTATGTCAAGGTTTACGTTGTCGAGTGCTGTAGTGATTGACTCTACATTGCCTTCCTCGTCTCTTCGTATAAATTCATGTACTAATTTGCTTGTTTTAATTATGCCCATTTCTTTTTCCTAAAAATCTACCGTATTTACAATTATCATAGCTGTTAAAGCCCAAATAGCTGCCAAAAATATGCGCTTTGCCGCTTGATTTAGTCATCCCAGCTCAGGTGATGAAGCTCTCCCTCAAGCCTCATATGATCAAAATTATTCTGTCTCAATGCCTCGTAGAGCACGATAGCTACTGAATTTGACAGATTAAGTGACCTTGTCTCACCTATCATCGGTATCCTGATGCACTCATCCGGATGCTCCTTTAGTATCTCCTCCGGAATGCCTGCGCTTTCCTTGCCAAACATAATATAGCAGTCTGGCTCAAAATGAGCATCAGAGTACACATGTCTGCCCTTTGTTGTCGCATAATATATCTTTGCGCCCGGATTTCTCTCAAGGAAATCCTCCCAGTCCACATATGTGGTGACGTCGAGGTCCTTCCAGTAATCCATTCCGGCTCTCTTTAGTGCCTTCTCTGAAAGTGAGAATCCAAGCGGCTCTATAAGATGAAGCCTCGTGCCTGTCGCGACGCAGGTTCTTCCGATATTTCCTGTATTTGCCGGAATTTCCGGCTCATGTAACACTATGTTCAGCTTTGCCATTTTGTCTCCTGTCAATTTAAACTATTTATTATCCATCCCGGCGCGAAGCTCTGTGACAAACTCCTCAATGCGGCCGAGCGCCTCCTTTAAATCATCAAGCGAATATGCATATGATATACGTAAAAAGCCCTCGCCGCACTCTCCGAATGCAGTTCCCGGAACCACGGCAATCTTCTTGCTATTTAGAAGCTTTGTGGCAAACTCATCGGATGTCATGCCAAACTCCTTGATGCTTGGGAACGCATAAAAGGCCCCGAAAGGCTCAAAGCACTTAAGCCCCATCTCCTTAAAGCGGTGAAGCACATAGCGTCTGCGGCCGTTGTATTCCTCCCTCATCTGTGCAACATCCTCATCGCCGTTTTTCATAGCCTCGACAGCTGCATACTGGCTCGTGGTCGGCGCACACATGATTGCAAACTGATGAATCTTTAGCATCTGCTTTAAAATGGTCTCAGGTGCACACGCATATCCAAGCCTCCAGCCTGTCATGGCATAAGCCTTGGAAAAACCGTTTATGAGCACTGTGCGCTCCTTCATTCCAGGAAACGATGCTATAGATACATGCTTATCCACATATGTAAGCTCCGAATAAATCTCGTCACTTATCACAAACAGATCATGCTCCTTAACCACCTGAACGATTGCTTCAAGGTCTGCTTTTTCCATGATAGCGCCTGTAGGGTTATTAGGGAAAGGCATGATAAGTATCTTTGTCTTTGGAGTGATAACAGCCTCAAGCTCCTCGGCTGTCAGCCTGAAATCATTTTCCTCCTTGAGCTCCACAATCACAGGTGTGCCACCTGCCAAAACAGTACATGGCACATATGAAACATAGCTTGGCTGTGGGATAATCACTTCATCTCCCACATCGAGCATGGCGCGCAGTGCGATATCTATAGCCTCGCTGCCACCGACAGTTACCATGATCTCTTTGTTGTAATCATATGTCATGCCGTATCTTCTGTCTAGATATCTTGCAATCTCAATCTTTAACTCCTTGAGTCCGGCATTTGAGGTGTAGAAGGTGCGTCCCTTTTCAAGGGAATATATGCCCTCATCCCTGATATGCCACGGTGTGTCAAAATCAGGCTCACCTACTCCGAGCGATATCGCATCCTTCATCTCGCTCACTATATCAAAAAACTTACGGATGCCCGATGGCTGGATAGTCTTTATGGTACTGGATAAAGGGTCTCTCATTATGACATAATTCCCCTTTCATCGGATTTGACAGGTGCCGCCATGATAGTTCCATGGTCCTTGTATTTCTTCAGAATAAAGTTTGTCTTTGTCGAAAGCACCTGATCCAGTGTAGAAAGCTTATCTGTCACAAACTGTGATACCTCACGCAGAGTCTTACCTTCGAGTGTGACCATGAGGTCGAAGCCGCCTGAGATAAGGTATACAGACTTCACCTCAGGATAGTTGTATATACGCTCGGCAATCTTGTCAAAGCCCATGCCGCGCTGTGGTGTCACTCTGACCTCTATCATGGCTGTGACCTTCTCAAGGCCTGCCTTGTCCCAGTCAATCAGTGTGTGATATCCGCAGATGACATTCTCCTGTTCCATAGCAGCAATCTCGTTTGCCACACTTGCCTCATCCACACCAAGCATGATTGCAAGCTCCTTAAGGTTTATCCTGCTGTTTTTCTCTATAAATGTTAATATCTTTTCTCTCATGATATATATTCTCCTGATTCAAATATATTAGTTGAAAACCTTGTATATCTCGTCAGTCTGGGCAGTCTCCAAAAATCGTCTCTCCTCGCCGGAAATCAGCACTCTGTCGTTTGAATCGGTTGTGGCACCGACTATAACAGCATTTTGTCCTGTTTTCTCAAGCTCTCTGACCACGCGGGTACCATCTGCAGCTATGATTATCAGACTTCCTCCTGACAAAAGCTTATACGGGTTTATGTCAAAAAATTCACTTATTTCAATCGTATCCTGCCTGATAGGGAGCTTCTTTAAATCGATGTCAAGACCAATTCCCGAAGCCTCTGCCATATCCCAGAGTGCTCCAAAGATGCCTCCCTGCGAAGCGTCATGGATTGCCGCCACACCGGCGCCAATCGCGGATGCGGCCTCCATTGCAGTGGAAATATGGTCTATATATGCTGCTGATTTATCTATAAATGCCTTGGAAAATCTCGTTTCAAGCTCGGCTCTTTTCTCATTTGCAAGAATTGCGGTGCCCTCAAGCCCCACATATCCTATCACTATTACGTCCATGCCCGGTGCTGCTGCCGATGATGGTGTAAGCGCCTGCTCATAGGCCTCACCTATTGCTGTAACTGTCACCACGATATTCTTCACCGCACGGCTCACCTGTGTATGTCCGCCAAGCACCACAATGCCTGCTTCCTCACATACAGCATCAAGCGCTCTCACCGTCTCACGAAGCACGGCTTCGTTTTCTGTGGTAGGTACAAGCAGTGCCAGCTCTATCCCAACAGGGCCTGCCCCCATGGCATAAATATTGTTCAATGCACCATAAACTGCGCAGTTAGCACGCACATGCTTATCCGATACATCAAGTGTGAACGTCTGAGTAGCTGTAACTAACTTGGTTTGGCCGCCTGCCTGCATGGAAATCACCGCACAGTCCTCACCTACTGCCGGTTTAAAAAGTATTCTGTCGCTTTTGGTATGAAGTTGTTTTAAGACAGAGCGCTTTAAAACCGACTCTGATATTTTACCGTTTTTCATGTGTTTTCCTGTTCCTAATAATAATATGCTGTGTATACTGTTGCAGCCCGGTGCATTGATTGCAAATAACTACATCAAAAACAACTACCTGCGGGCATTTACTGCGTCTGTCCTGCCGGTTGCTGTGTCTGGCTGCCCTGTGCCTGCCCTGCTGCATTCTGGTCTGTCGGCTGCGGCTGCGTGCCCTGTGTCTGCCCTGCCGCATTCGGATCTGTAGTCTGGGTCTGCGCACCCTGTGTCTGCCCTGCCGCATTTGGGTCCTGTGTCTGAGTCTGTGCTGCCTGAACCGCTGCTGCCGCAGACGCAGCAATGGATTTAACCGAGCCCTCATCATTAGCCGCTGCCGCCGCCTGAAGCTGCGCAACAACCTCCGCTGATGCTCCTGCTGTACCAACCGTCACGATTTTTGGTGATGACTTGTACTTGCTGTTGTTGAATACCTCATCACTCTGCACTGTACCATCAACTGTGACCGTCTTCCATAGCCTTGCGGTCACTCCCTTGTGCGCAGACTGCTCGGTGTTGAAATAACCGACCGGCTGACCTGCATCAAACTTAAACTGCGTGACCGGATCCTCCTCGGAAAGTGTCTCACTCCTGAAGGAAATTTCCCTGTTTGCGGGTCTCGTCTCCACTCCGTACACATTGAAGGTAATAATTCCTCCACTGCAATAGCCCTCTATATACACCGGATTGTCCAGATTATTTTTAAACTTAAGATCCTTGTAGGTTCCTGCAATTGCCGCATCGTCAGATGGCTTTACATAGCTTACTATCATGGAATGGTTGTAGCGCTGCACTATGTCAAGCTCAGCCCTTATAACCGCATTGTAGAGTGTGGTAGCAACCTGGCACACGCCTCCGCCTACCGAGTCCACTACCTGACCGTTCTCGTATGCGCCTGCTATCTGATAGCCGTTGTCAGTTGTGATAGGACTGATAGCCTCGTAAACCGAGAACTGCTCACCCGGATATATGACACTGCCGTTTATCAGGCTGCACGCGTTCTTTACATTGGCTGCACGCCCTGCTGCCGAGCTGCTGAAATCTGTAGAAAAGCCTCCCAGATTATCCTTAATCTTTGAGAGCTCCTCCTTTGAGCCCCTCGGCTGGACCGTATTTGTGACCAGCTCTATCTCATTCGCCGAACCATTCCAGCTATTCTGCAAAAAATCATTTATGGCATAGACAGATTTTACCACATCAACCTCTTTGCCTTCCTGTCCCGGGACAAAATCGAAGCTGTCACCGTTTCTCTGCAGCGAATTGTTAACTGCCTTTATATTGAGCTCGTCGCTCTTGTCATAAATCATATTTGCGGTCTTTTGTTTATCAACCGACAGATACATATTGACGGCAACATTGCCCTTTTTGAGCTCCTCTGACTCCACAAATCTGTCAATCAGGCTACCCTCATGGCACACTGAAAGAGCCTCGTCCGCCGCTGCATCAGTGTCCGCCGAAACAGACATTTCCTGTGCTGTTGCATCAAATGAACTATTTGCACCCTTTAATGAAAAGGATGTATCCTTTATGCTGTCAACATAGGCATCAACTGCTTTTTTTGCTTCTTCCTTTGTCATACCGCCTACATCCACACTGCCAATGCACACACCCTCTGTAATTGTCTGTACCTTTGCCTTCTTTGTGCCTGACGAACCGCTTGCATATGCACTTACCATGCCTGATGCTGCCACAAGCACAAATGCCATTGTACCCAGTAATAATGCTTTTTTATTAATCTTCATTTCCGCTTCCTTTTCCTGAGGCTGTTAAAAGCGCCCCTGTCATCGCTTAACTGAACTGCATTTTATATCATATTATCATATTTTTTCCATATTTCAAGAAAAGCTATACAAGACTTGACACAAATGTTGTCACAAGCATCGCTGCTATAACCACTATTATCACTATAGCAACCACCTTCTGATTTCTTTTTTTATTAAAATCGTACATACTATTCACCTCTGTTCAAAAATGAGTTATACTATTTTCATATATGAGAAAGGATTTTCCAACATATGATTCCAATTTGTCTAATTTTATTCATTTTATTTATAGCAGTGATTACTTTTGCCATAAAGAGGGCTGATTCTGCCCAGGCAAAGGTCACCGAGGAGTTCTGGGAAAAGGAGCGTAAGGCCAACTCAACCCTCCGCGGAGATACCACTGACCTGTGTTATATTACCATACCGGAAAAGTTTTTTCCATTAAATAATGATAAAATAAATGATTTAAGGGATAAAACCCTTGTCAATCTCACCGGAATGACAAACACTGATTTAAAGCTTAAATATGGCATTCTCAATTTTAAAAAGCTGTCTGAATATGATGATAATTTCACGAAATTTGTTTCAATGCTGCCGGACTATTACAATAGGCTTAAGGAAGCAGGCTATGAATCGCTAGGCAATGAACTGCTTGAGCTTGCAGTGAAGCAGGGTGCCGATTCAAAGAACGTATACAGTCTGTTAGCCAACGCCTTCATCAGCATGTCAAAAGCTGACCGGCTTGCAGAGCTTATCGAGAAAGCAAAGCAGCTCAATTCTCTTTCAAGGGATGGAATCGTTTCTATGCTTGAGAGCCTACAGACTGATACCGCCTCGGCCGGTAATTAATTTGTGTTATAGCTTATTGTATTATAACTTATTCCGAGTCATCCTCACACATATTAATATACTTACTGCGATATTCATCGTACAGCCTTGAGGCCTGACTTCTGGTCAGGTTGTCCCACGATATGACATCTGCTATTCCATACTCAGTCATCAGCTCCTTTAGCTGTCTGACCTGATGTGCTGTGGCAGGTGTCTGTTTTTTTGCCTTGTATACAAGTGGCTTTGACTCCACCGTCTCTCCCTTTTCATCCATCAGTGCAAGCAGCTTTTCAAATATCTGCTTTGTCTCTATCGCATCATCGAGCGCCCTGTGGGCATTTTCCCTGCTCACACCAAAATACTCACACAAATCTTCCAGCTTCTTTGACTGCTCAGCCGGCAGACATTTTCTGGCTATTTTCAGCGTATCATATGCATTCAGTGAGAGGGTTCGCTTGTGATTTACCGCCCACTGCTTTAAAAAGCTGTAATCAAAAGTCACATTCTGCCCGAGTATGATATCATCACCGATAAAATTAAGCAGGTTATCCACAGCCTCGTCCATATCTGCCGCGTTTTCCACATCACTGTCGGTAATTCCCGTTAATTCCTGCACACGCTGTGGAATATGCTGCTTCGGATTTACCAGTGTGGATATCGTATCAACTATCTCGCCATCCCTCACACGTGCCGCACCTATCTCTATTATCTTGTCATTTTTGGCGGAAAGACCTGTCATTTCAAGGTCAATCACCGTGTAATTTTTTATATTGTCTATGTTGCTCATTTTTCTTAGTCCGTAAACCTTCCCGGCTTTTAACACTATAGTCATTTCACGTTACTGTTATTTTATATACTCCGCTATAGCCATATCGCGTTACTGTTATTCTATATACTCCACCAGCGCCTGGTGGTCAAGCGGGTCTCTCATGTCGTAGTGGAAAAGCGCCCACACCGGCTCCTTATGATACTTTGGCAGCTCATCCAGCTTGCGCGTGTGCTTGTCCGGAAAAATATAGTGGAACGGCTCCACATGCGACAGCTTTCCATTTTTACAGTATGCATGTGTCATATGCTTGAAGCTTCCTATATCTGTGGCCCACACCGGGCGGCTCTTGCAGTTCTCACGATAGTACAAATCAAAGATGAGTGACTCCTGAATCATGCTGTAAATCTGCGCATTTTCATCAAAATCAGTATTTTCTCCGGCATTTTCTCTATCTATGGCATGTTCGTCACAATCAGTATTCTCTCTATCTACGGCATTTTCTGATAATACCACAGAAGTTATAGCATCGCTGTCACAGCCATGCAGGTATAAAGCCAGAAATTCAAGCAGTATCTCACACCTTCTGATGCGCGAATGGCTCATTCCAAAATAGCCGTTTGCCTCATAAAAATCTCCAAGCTCCTGAAAAAACTCAAACGCACTGTCAAAGATACACTCCATGAGCTTCATCGTAATCTCAAACTGTCCGCTGTTGTAATAAACCTCAAGCATCTCCTCGACGCGCTTTATTTTTATCACATCATCAAACGAAAGCCATTTTGTGGACATAACCTCATACGGCGGTTTGTCATGGTACACAATACCATATTCCGTGGCATGCTCAAACATATACGAGCCCTTGAGTACCTTTAAGAATCCAAGCTGCAGCTGGTTTGGCTTAAGCTCATAAATCTCATCAAATGAACGCCCAAAGCTATAATAGTCCTCGTATGGCAGCCCTGCAATCAAATCCAGATGCTCATGGATATTGTTGCCGCTTTGAATGAGCCTCACAACCTCCTTAAGCCTCTCAAGCTTCATAGTCCTGTGAATCTCCTTAATCGTGACCTCATTGGTGGACTGCACACCGATTTCAAGCTGTATCAGCCCCGGCCTCATATCAGAAATCAGCTCAAGCTCCTCCTGATTCAGCAGATCTGCCGATATCTCAAAGTGAAAGTTTGTCACACCATTGTCATTTGCCTTTATAAAGCGCCACAGCTCCATGGCATGAGCATGATTGCAGTTGAAGGTTCTGTCCACAAACTTAATCTGCGGCACCTTCTGGTCTATGAAAAACTTAAGCTCTCTTTTTACATTCTCAGTATCCCTGAAACGCAGTGTCTTATCCACCGATGACAGACAGTAGCTGCACGAAAACGGGCATCCCCTGCTGCTCTCGTAGTAGATGATGCGGTTTGAAAAATCATCAAGCGTATCATAGCAGAATGGGATTTCACTCATGTTTTTGATTGGGCGTGGACTTGTAAATACTATTTCATCCGCTTTGCAGCCTGCGTTGTTCACACTTGTTCTATTACTTGTACTATTACCTGTGCTGTTTTTTCTGAAAGCAATGCCTGCAATATCACTCAGCTTTCTTTTATGCGCATAGTAACCGCACAGCTCTCTAAAGGTATCCTCACCCTCGCCAATCATCACACCATCTATGTATGGATTTTCCCTCAGAAATGCCTCCACCTCGTAAGACACCTCAGGGCCTCCAACCCATATCGGCACTGACGGACAAAGCTTTTTATACTCGCGTGCAATATCAGTCACATAATCAATATTCCATATATAGCACGAAAAACAAAGTACGTCGGGCTTTCTCTTATAAAGCTCCTCAAGAATGTAATCCTTCTGATTGTTTATCGTGTATTCCGCAAGCTCCACAGCATCCCTGTACTCCCCGGCACAGGCGCGCAGTGAGTAAACTGCGAGGTTTGAATGTATGTATTTTGCATTTATTGCTGTCAGTAAAATGTTCATGGTTTCTCCTTAAAAAATGACCCTTGAATGTAGACTTTTTACCACATTCAAAGGTCTGCTTCGTATTATTACAACATCGACATATTAACAAGTCTGTCATAAATGCCACTTGCAAACAGCACCATCATGCCAATCGTGCAAATTACCGACAGTACAAAGCCTATTATCGATGTAATCATACCGGCAGTTGCTATTGCATTGTTATACTGCTTTGCCCTTTTTGACATTTTGGAAGCAAGCATGCCGACAATTCCAAGCCCCATCAGATAGCCAAAAAACGAGAAAATAATACTGCAAATGCCAAGCACCAGTGAAACCACTGCCAGCTTAGCGCCCTCCCTCTCGTCATCTATGATGGTCACATTGTTGTAAAGCATCTCAAGACGGATACGCCTTGACTTACGCAGCATAACAAGCATAGGAATACCGAGCACGACAAATGCAATACAGTTCATTGCCGAAAACTCATTAATCCTGTCGGCCACTCCGCCTCCCTCAAATATTCCCGATGATAAAAGCCCTCCCATATCTACAACAGTATGGAAAATGGCAAGCATCCAGAAATTGCGTGTAGACGCGTATATCATGCAAAACAGCACACCCATGAGACCTGCTGAAATAACCTGTATCAGACAACTGCTGAACTTAACCCCCGCGCCCATATTGGAAAAATGCATCAATCCAAACAGTACGCCTCCCAAAACTACGGCTCCTGTGATTCCACCTTTCGTCTTTGGAAAAGCTCTTAGCAACAGATTAAACATCACGCCTCTGAACACCAGCTCCTCAACGAGTCCTACAAGGCAGACCGCGATAAAGAAAAAGATGATGTTGTAAAATGCCTTCACATCACCATGCTCACTCAAAAAGCACAAATAAATACCTGAAACAACAGCATACAGACAATATACTATAAAAAATCCACCTGTGTATAAGCTTCTTGTCCATCCTGCTGCATTTTCCTTAAAGATATCCCACAAACCAAATAAATATGTGATGCCAAGAAAAATAACTAAAACAACAGTCTCCACCATAGCCTGCAGCAGATAGTCATCCGCCTCTTCCATGCCCGGAATCAGTCCCAATACTTTTCCGCTCCACTGCAAGGGTGCAATGAAAATAAAAACTGCAAGAATGGCAAATATTATATTGGCCGGTGCCGAAAGGTTTCTCAATTTCTGTTTCATAACTTTAAATCTCCTCATTTGCGTTTAATTTGATATGAAAATATTCTATAGCATTTACTTTGACATTGCAAGCAAAGGATTTCATACTTCAATGGATAGCAAAAAAGCCCTGTCCTTACGAACAGAGCCCTATGCATTATTTTGCACTTACAAGCCTTACTATCACATCAATTCCAGCCGCCCAAAAGAGTATCGCCCCCACGATATATACCTTTGTCTTCTGCTCAAAACCGAAGTGATATCCTGTGTAAATGCCTGCCACTATACAGATTACAGTGAGCAGCGCCACCATTATCATAATGGTGAGAAGTCCAGTACCAAGAAAGCCGAATGCTATTCCTGCAAGAACCGTATAAAATGCGGTGATTCCTGCTATCCTTAACACTCTTTTCATGTCAAGCTGTGCCTGACAGTGCTCCTCAATTCTTTCATTTCTTATAGCCTTTCCTATAAGCCTGATCCCCAGTCCTATCAGTATTCCGATAGAAATTATCTCTCCTAAAAGTGCTTCATCCTTCACCGAGTATTTCCCATTAAGAAAGCTTGACAGAAAATACCCGATGTACATTGCTAACAACTGGCAAACTGCAACTATGAAGCAAATGGCTGTAAGCTGTTTCTTATTTACTTTCTGGATCAGGGAGCCCTGACATTCCATCGCAACGAAAATCTCCAGCGAGCTTCCCGCCACGATTAACAGATATTCTATCCAGCCCATTTTTGCCTCCCATAATCTTTAAACATCCTTTAATTAATTATTTGTCGCTATCTGCCTTAGCATCTATTGAAGCTAATTTATATATGAACTTAACGCTGCCCGTCTGTCCATCAGCAATTGCTGAGTATGTCTGATATTCCTCACCTGCATCAATTACTGCCTGAAGCTTGTCGGTGAATGGCTTTAAGTCGCCGTTATATGCGTCGAGAATCTTGTTGATTCCTTCCTCATTGAACTGTACCATACCATCTGCAAGTGTGTGTGCACCCTCTGAAAGTGTCTTAGAGCCTGTTGTGAGCTGGTCAACACCTGAAACTATCTGATTTGTTCCATCTGCAAGCTGTGATGCTCCGCTGTTGAGCTGTGCATTGTTTGCTACAAGTGTATTTGAACCGTCCACAAGCTGCTTGATTCCGCTTGTGAGCGTTGGTACTGAGTTCATGAGCGACTGTGTTCCGGCTGAAAGCTGACTTGCTCCGGCATTGAGTGCTGTTGCTCCGGCGTTGAGTTTATTGTTGCTGGATGTAAGTTTTTCAGCTCCTCCAATAAGTGTTTTTTCATCTTTCTCATTTCCCAATCCAGCTTTTACTGTATCCATTGTGCCTTGGGCTCCAGTAATAGCTGCACTAGAAGCAACCTGTTCGGAAACCTGCTCACAAGCTCCACTCAATTTAGTTGCCAATGTATTAAGAGCAGTTTCAACTCCTGATTTTATATCACTAGAATTCTTATCTGATTCAAGAGTCTCCTTAAGCTGTGTCTCTGTCATACTTATTAAAGTGTCTGTTGCATTTGTCTTTGCATATATTGCTTCTGCTAACTGACTAGCTGACATATTTTGTATAGCATTATAAGTAATAAAAGCTTCTTGATACTGTGTATTACTCAACACTGCCTTAGTTGTTTCATCTAATGTTCCAGATTGTACACTTACCATAATTGCAGCCTCATATGCATCACTTGCCTTTTTATAGCGCTCTTTTATCGTTTGTGCAAGAACATCGCTTTGCACAGTTCCCGACTCATCACCGGCAGCTGTTGAAAGTACTGTCTTTACCACTAATGCATATGCAGAATCCAAATTTTCTTCAAATTTCTGTCCTACAGTTCCATTGTATAAACTAGTATACAAATCTCCGTCACCTATTACATTTCCATTATCATCAGTTTGGTATCGGAGTCCTGCATATATTGTTTTCTGAACAGTAACACCTGTTTCTCCCTTGAATGAATCCTGCACGCTCTCTACAGCTGTTTTCTGAATTTTCGCCTTCTGTTTATCAGTAAGTCCTGCATCTAATGTGTTATATAATTTATTAATGCCTGCCTGAAGCTCACTTGCTCCATCCGTATATGACTTCAAACGATCCTTAAGTGTTGCACTTCCGCTTGCAAGCTGTCCTGCTCCACTATTAAGCTTATCTGCTCCTGAAACAAGGGCTCCTGTGCTGTTTCCAAGTGTATTCAGTCCACCACTTAATGTACTAACACCATCAGTATATGTCTTAAGTCCACTCTGCAGTGTGCCAACTCCTGATGCGAATGTGCCGAGCTTGTTCTGCAATGTTGAAAGTCCGTCAGCAAGTGTGTCAGTACCCTCTGCCAGTGTCTTTGAACCGTCCTGAAGCTGTGTTGAGGCATCCTTTAAGTCATTTATCATGTCATCGAGGTCTGATGTGTCAATTCCGTCTGTGCTTACATAATCAGATGCGTTTACCACGAAGGTCATGGCTGCAGGCATTGAGAAATTCTCCACATCGGCTGTCATTTCCATGTATTCAGGGATATTTACATCGCCATCGAGGTCTTTGTCCTTGATTCCGAGGCTGTTCTTTAAGCCCGGAAGTGCATAGCCGAGCACTACGCTTGATGAGTCGCTTACCTCAGCCTTGCCGTTTGTCACTTCGATATTCTCGAAGCCATCACCGAGTACAAGTCCTGTTACTGCTGCAAAAGGTACGGAAACTGTCTGCTTCTCGCCGTTTACTGTCTCTGTATATGATGTGGTATTTGTGTAGTCAAAACGGATTTTGACCTTTCCTGACTTTCCTGCAAGGTCCTCAGGTGAGATTTCTTTTCCATCGAGGTAGTATGTAACCTTCTGTGTTACAGGTGGCTCTGCTGTGGCTGTGCCCTGATAGTAAATGTCCTTGCCGCCGGCCTGCCATGTGAGCTTATCACCGCTTTGTGTGAATTTTTCCTTGCCCTTTACGTTCTCGATATCTGAAAGGTTTGAAGCATCCTCCAATGTATCCTTTTTGTCTTTATTTTTAAGGTGATCTACTACGATTGTTTTGTTTACGTTGCCGTTTGCATCTGAGATGAGATATACGCTCTCGTCCTTGTCTGCATCGTTATCCTTTAATGATACGCTGTCCATGAGCTTGTCTGCTATATCATCAGCATCCTTGCTGCTGTCTGTTGTGCTGTCTGCCTCGGCTGTGACTGCGGTGCTGTCCTTCTCGGCAAAAACCGCTGTTGCTCCGATTCCTGTACCTACAAGTGCTATTGTGAGGACTCCGGCTACAACACGGACAATATATTTACTTTTTAACTTTTCTTTCAATTCTGGTAATTTCATGTCTTATTCCTCCTGATTTTGTTTTTGAGGTCATATTTTTATGTTATGAGGGTTAAAAAGTATTTTATCCCTCATTTATGATTAATCAGATTACTAAGCTGTCAGGTTCTTGTTTTTAAAGCCTGCGCTTGTGGCACATATTACTTTGTCAAAAATCATAAACATTGACGGAAGTATAAATACTACTACAAACATACTGATGATTGCGCCTCGTGCAAGCAGTATACAGATAGAACTGATCATATCAATGTTTGAATAAAGTCCTACACCAAAGGTTGCGGCGAAGAAACAGAGTGCACTGACGATAACTGAGTTTGTCGAATCTGCAAGTGCCTTTGTGATTGCCGGCTTTTTGTCCATTCCGGTGTATCTGTTCTTTCTGTACTTTGTGGTCATAAGTATCGCATAGTCAACCGTTGCACCAAGCTGTATGGTTCCGATTACGATGCTCGCGATAAACGGAAGCTTCGTTCCTGTAAATCCCGGAATTCCCATATTTACAAAAATTGCAAACTCGATGACCGCTACAAGTATGATTGGAAGCGATACCGATTTGAATACCACGAGAATGATAAGGAATATCAATACGATTGATACCGCACTTACACGCTTAAAGTCTGTATCTGTGATAGTGATAAGATCCTTTGTACAAGGTGCCTCACCGATAAGCATTGCGTCCTCGCTATAATTCTTTACTATCTTTTTAATCTCTGTTATCTGGTTGTTTACCTCATCAGATGCTGTCGCATATTTTGATGAAACAAGCATCATCTGGTAATCACCATTTTTAAATATCTCCTTTGCCTCATCCGGCACCATATCATCCGGTATGGTAGGTCCGAGTATTGAATCAAGCGATACTGCAAGCTTTACTCCATCGACCTTCTTTATATCATTTATCATGCTTATGCTGTCTGCCTTTGACATATCGCTCGGTGCGATGATGATATGTGTGGCACCCATAGCATACTCCTTGTCGAGTCTTTCATTGGCCTGCTTACTGTATGCACTGTCAGGCATGGTTCCTGCAAGGTCATAGTAGACCTGATCATGAGTGTATCCGTATATTGCCGGGATGAGCACTACGATAAAAATCACTGCAAGTATCTTATAATGATTTGTTACCCAGCTTGCAATCCTGGAAACATCCGGCATGAGAATCTTGTGCTTTGTCTTCTCGATTGCCTTATCACATGCAAGAATCAGTGCAGGGAGAATTGTTACACATCCGATAACTCCGAATACAACGCCCTTTGCCATTACGATTCCCAGGTCAAGTCCAAGTGTAAAGCTCATGAAGCAGAGGGCTACGAAGCCTGCGATTGTTGTGATTGAGCTTCCTGTTACTGAGACAATTGTGTGGGAAATGGCATGTGCCATGGCTCGCTTCTTGTCTCCGTCATATCTGTCTATCTGCTCCTGATAGCTGTGCCACAGGAAAATCGAATAATCCATTGTTACGGCGAGCTGCAATACTGCTGTCAGTGCCAGTGTCAGGTATGAAATCTGTCCCTGTATAAAGTTTGTTCCCAGGTTATAGATAATAGCCATTCCTATGCTTAGGAGGAATAACATCGGAACAATTATTGAATCCATTGTAATTCCCATGACAAGCATTGAAAGCAATGCTGCTATGATGACATATATTGGAGCCTGCTGCATAACAAGTGTCTTTGTATCTGCGTTGACCGCTGCCATTCCTGCTACGAAGCAGTGGTTTTTCACCATCTTATCCATCTTGTTGACGGCTTCCATTGTCTCATCCGAACCCATTGTGTCACTGTATGTGACGAGCATGAGCTGACTGTTTGCATCCTTATTGTTGAATGCGTCGTACACCTCATCCGGAATTGCCTCTCTTGGCAATGTGGAATCAGCGATTGTTCCGTACCAGATGACATCATTTACACCCTTAAGGTCCTCTATGTCATCTGCCAGAGTCTCTATGTCCTGATCCTTCATATCCTCTAAGATCACAAATGACAACGCTCCGGTTCCAAACTCATCTACCATGATATCCTGACCCTTCATAGTCTCTATCTGGCTTGGCAGATAAGAAAGGATATCAAAGTTGATTCTCGTGTTGATAAAGCTGATGCCCGACGGTATAAGCAGTGCAAATGCAACTATCAGTATCAGCACACGATGTTTTACGACTCCTTTTCCAAATTTAATCATTAGATTCACCACTCTTTCTTTTATTCGTATTGAAGTATAAAAAAAAAGACCGAATAAATAAATATTCAATCTCTTCGATTTGTCATGTGAGATATACAAATCCATCAATTTGTATATCCGATATGACACATATATGATATTGTATTTGATTTCTGACACTTTTTCACAGCATTTTCATATTTATATGAACACATGCCTCTTTATGGTGTCTCTTTATGATTCTGCTTTATGAGCTTGCTTAAGCCGTCATTTTCCATGGCAATTGTCCTCTACAGCTCACTTAGTATATCATCCATCGAACGCGTAATCAGATACATGTATGCCTCCGCCATCTCCTTCGGCTCAATATCATCCATGCCCTGGGCTATCCAGCCCTCCGTGATAAAGCACAACGACTGCGCATAATATGTAGAAATCACCTCCGGTGTGAGCCAGCGGTATTTGGATTTCTTTCCTGTACTCTTTTCGTTTATGATATTCATAAACATCTCGTAGACGCACTTCATGGCAATCTGATTAAACGTCACTGCACCCTCCAGCTTTAGTGCTTTCTTGTAAAAAACACTGTTTGCCGAGATATTATTGAGCATCAGCACAATCGCTTCAAAGATCATTCCGGCATTGAGCAGCGGCTTGATAGGCTCAAGCAGCTCGGTTTTGATAATCCACTCTATCAGCTCGTACTTGTCCTGAAAATGATTGTAAAACGTGGGGCGGATGACTCCGGCCTTGTCCGTTATCTCTTTAATTGTAATCTTATCGATCGGCTTTTTCACCGAAAGCTCTATAAGGCTCTCAGCGAGCACCAGATCTATTGCATTCTTACCTTGCTGTGTCATTACTCATCAAACTCCATCGTGACAAAGTAGCCCTTCTCAGTCTCCCTCACATCCACGACATCGCCCTCGCGGCTTTTGAGCCTCTCGCTGACCACGTAGTTTCCCGACATGGCAATCGCATGCTCTATCGTGTAATAATATGAAGTCGGAAGCTTGCTCTCTGTTACCTTCAGATGGTCACCGACCTTGGTAAGTCCGGGTCTCTCCATCTTAAACTCCATCCGACGCATTCTGTCGCCTTTCTGTTACTGCTTAATTGTCCTCTTTTCTATCCTCAACAAACGTTGCCTCAAACTCCTTTTGCTTGTTGTAGGCGCTCTCCGCCTTTGTAGCACGGCTTGTAATCCAGATATTTGATACTCCGTTGAAAATCAGTATGATACCGACAACAACAGTGGCTGTCTTCATTACATCAAATGCATTTGTCACACAGATTATTCCAAAAATCAGACTGATTATTGAAAAAATCAGGCCGACACTCCAGCCTCCGTAACCGTATTTTCTGGCATCCACTGCCTCAATAATGCTCCTGATGCTGTGAAAAATGAGCACCAGACCGATGACTATAGGTATCAGGCTCACCACAACCTTTGGCTGTACCAGAAACCATATACCCACTGCCAAAACCACAAGCCCCAGCATCGCTGAAAAACCATTCGTAACTATATTCAAAAAATAGCTGCACATATAGACCACTCCGATGATGATAAGCACTACCGCAAGCACATTGGCCACAATCGTGAGCACCGAAGCTCTCCATATGATAAACACCAGTCCCAGCGCTATGCAAAGCACTGATGACAGTAGAAAATCAGCCTTTATTCTGCCTAAAAACTCCTTCATACACGACCTCCTTTATATATCCTGCCCTACATTACTTTTCTAATTCTGTTCCTCTGCACTGTTCTTAACCAGGTCAAGAACAGTCTGAAGCTCAGCACCCTCAACCGGTGCAGCTCCATATCCAAGACGCTTGTAATCCTCTGTAATCTCAGCCAGCTCAGTAGTTTTATCGCCCTTCGCATCAATTACAAAATATCTGCCCTGTGATGCAGCATCATCCCACACGAGATAAGCACGGATTGCGCAGTTTGGAGCCATATCTCTTGTCGGGAAATCAACTCTGGTGACATTAAGCGTATCAGAAATCTGCATAGACATAACAGAGAAATCCTCCTCCATATATGGATACATACGCTTCTGCTGATATGCCTCCTCGTACAGCTCATCTATTAGCTTTTCCTTCTCATCGGCAAGTCGGTCCATGAACTCTTTTCCGCCCTCAAACATCTTTGCCGGCAGGAAAATATGCTCATACTGCATACGCTCAAAGATGACATACTGCTCTGCTGTCATCTGTACAGTCTTGCCCTTTGTCGGTGATGTAGGATGTCCCTCTCTTCTGGCCTTTTCAACTGCCTCAATCTTTTCTACAAGAGGCTTTTTGAAAATCAGATTGTGAGTGAACGGGTTGAATGCGATACCATTAATCTTTGACTCTTTATTTGCCACCATATTGTTGACTGCAAGAAACGGCATATTTACAATGCATGGTGACGGATGATCCTTAGAAAGCTGTGCCTTTGATGTATAAATCGGCATGAAAGCCTCTCCCTCACCGTTTTTAATAAATAGCGGAATCGGCTTGTTGTTCTCTCCGACATTTGCAGGTACCAGGAATCTGCTCTTAGTGCATTTTTCAATGAGCTTATTGAGCGTCTCCGCCTTTTTGTCGCTTGAATACTGTGTCATCAGCGCCTCAACCTCCGGGTTTTGCACCTCAAGAGTGAAGGCCGGATCATCCTTTAATTTATTTTTGATTTTATTTTTATCCATTTATACTGCTTCTCCTTATATTAAATGCCCGGATTTACATCCAGGCATTATTTTAACACATTTCTTTTATCAACTCAACAATCTTAGTGTCTCTTGCTATCCATTCTTTATCAAGAAAAGCGCTGTTGGCCTTTATTATCTCATCCGGCGTAGCCCATGACAGATGATACTCAAGCCTTATCTCGCTGTCTGTCATCTGTGCTGCCACATGCTCGTCCTTCACATCACAAAAATACACGTAGGTGTGACAGTAATATATCTTGTCAGCCTCAAATATATCGCGTCTCTTTTCTATGACCTTGCCACACTCCCTGATGCTTTCCGGCACGACAAGAAGCCCTGCCTCCTCGCGCACCTCACGTGCCAGCGCCACCTCGTTGGTCTCGCCTGCATCGATGCCGCCGCCCAGTATCTTGTAGTAGCCCTCACCGGCCTGCTGCATGGCAAGCTTGCCGTCTCTGATAATAACCGCGCGCACCGCGAAGCGCTCAAATACCTCCATATCATCGGAATAATTGTGTTTGTCAAATGTATATAGCGTCCTCATATTTATCCTCCGTATATGGACTGTAATCATTCATTAGTATACATGGAAAGTAGTTTTTATTCTACACCATTTGACAGCGAATTGGAATACTATTATTGACCTTTTACCTGCACCAAAAATGAAATTTTAAATTCCACCACCACATTTGGTGGTGGAATTTACTCCCG
>ERZ1026978.331-NODE-331-length-28382-cov-8.207329_pt1 | contig 28382 bp, 15 predicted proteins | sample MGYA00519560_ERZ1026978 | MGnify/ENA primary metagenome ERZ1026978 (study PRJEB26926, sample SAMN06164401) | human gut metagenome | biome: ENVO:00009003; feature: ENVO:2100002; material: ENVO:00002003 | host: Homo sapiens | place: USA | collected 2012 ... | reverse complement strand
TCGGCAGCGTCAGATGTGTATAAGAGACAGCCTGGAGCCCTCTTGCCATACCGGGTTCGATGATCGTGCGTTTGGGCAGGTAACGGCGGATGATGCCGCTGACCGGCAGCGGCGACCAGTCTCTACCCGGCCATTCGTCCACCCGCGCCCACAGGCGGCCGAATGACAGGCGGTATGGCTTGCGCGGCTTCGCCCTGCGCCGGTCGGCCTTGCGCTGCGCGGGGCCGGCGATGTAGTAGCGGCCCGTCCACGGGCCCGTCTTCAGACGCTTCGGCCGGTACGGCCGGTAGGACTCGCTCTCGTTGGACGGGAACCACGTGTTGCGCCTGATCTCCCTGCTGATGCCGGACGGGCCGCGTCCCAGCAAACGGGCCATCTTCCTGACGCTCGTGCCGTTGCCGACCTCGATCTGGATGACCTGGCGTTCCTCTTCCGACAGGTGCGAATATACTTTCCCCATAGGTGCAACATCCCTTCGGACTGGTTATCTGGACAATCTCCAATAACGGGTGTTGCACTTTCAATTAGACAACGGGCCAACTTCTTGTATAATTGTATGCAGTGACCTCCCGAAAAAGGGATTGCGAATCTATGAGGGGAAACAATGGGCTCGAAATCGAAGTTCGTCCGTTGCGGGTTTAACGGAGGAACAGAACAGGAATCTGGAAGGCAGCGCCATGCCTTGAAGCGTTGCCTTGCTTCGGTTATTGCTGTTTCCTTGTCCATCGTGTGCATGGTGCCTGCAGCATATGCTCAGAATATAGACGATGTGAGTAGCTCTCCTAACGCCGTAATTTCTGGGGGGGGGGATAATACTGTCGTAGCTGCTCCTTCTGCTCGCAATGTCAACGTTGACGATAAGACGTCAGAAGAGGCCAATACATCAAACGGTGCGCCAACACCTTCCGAATCCTCAAATGGCGCGACAGACAATAAGGCGGACGACTCAGCAGAAGCTACCGCTGGCAATTCCGCTAATGATGGAGCCCAAACTCAGGTTCCAAACGATGCTTCTTCTCAAGATGCCAAGAACGATTCCTCAAATGCGACGGATCAATCGCCGGCGAAGGCCAATGTGCAGGTCGCCGCGACGGCGCTTGGCGGCCGTGACTTTGAAGGCCAGGTCACCAAGAAAATCAACGACAAGACCTACATCCTGATTGGTAACGAGCAGCAGCTGCGTGCGATTGGTTCTGGCAAGAAGGTTATTGGCCGTATCAACAAGGTCACGCAGATCTGCACGCGACAAGGACCCCTCAATTATCAGTGGGTGGACGGCACGCCGTCTTCCGAATACGCCGGTGACGCCGATCTCTCCCGTTCAGATACTTTGCGCGATGCTGATGCCTCCGACCACGACAGGGAATGCACGGCGTTAAACGTCGACAGAACCCGCACCAAGTATTACGGCGTGGGTGCTGGTGGCACGCAAACGGACTACTCCGCTGCCAACACCGGCCTGACCTATTCCGCAGACGCCAACTACCTGATCTTCCGTAACATCGACCTGTCCAAGAACGCGGCCGATACCAACAACACCGAGTGGACTCCACTCATGTTCTCCGGCACTATGCTCGGTGCGGTCTCCAATGACGGCGACACCGCAGCCAGCCTGTGGAAGGCTGTTGGTGCCGATGGCGCAAGCGTGGTTCACGCTACCGCAGCTCGGCCGGTCATCAGCCATGTGGTCGTCAATCAGAAAGATATGGTCTCTAATGTCAAAGGCGACCAGCTGGATGTCAGCAAGCGGCAGGGCATCGGCTTCTTCGCCTCGATCACGAACACGACCAAGATGAACAACAACAGTCTGGGCAGCGCCGGTACGGCCGTGGTGTCGAACCTCAAGCTGCAGGATGTGTCGGTAACGAATCATACGAGTGAATCGTATATTCCGCCGACCTTGCTCGGTATGCTCACTTCGGCAGTGGGATTACTGCTCGACACACTGTTGAAGGCGTTAAAACTATTGACATTCGGACAAGTAGATCTTGACCTCAATCTTCAAGGTCTGCTCACCCTGCACAAAGACAATCCTTCCAACCTCGCCACGGGTGCATTTGCCGGCCGTATCTACGGGGACACCAAGGTTACGGACTGCGAGGTAGCAGATGTTTCGGTATCTAGCGTAAGCCGTATGACCGGTGGTTTCGTGGGATATGTTGAGGGCGCAACCCGATACGATGCAGTCTCCGGCATCGTAGGAGCGCTCACCAAGTTACTCTCGAAGATTCTGAACGTCATCCCGTTCCTCGGGCTGGGCGATTTGGTGGACTGGTTGCTGTCCGGCACGCTCGGGCTGAATGCCTTGATTCCGGCTGGCTACTACAACCCGGTTATCTCGAATAGTTCGGTGAACGGGTTCAAAAAGAACGTGGTGATCGGCAACAAGGACAACCCGCAGGCCGGCGGCTTTGTCGGTGCGCAGATTGGTGCAATCATTGAGAACTCTTCGGTGACGAGCACGAATGGTTTCACCGTGCGGGCAACGCAATATGCCGGTGGTTTTGCCGGAGTAAGTCGCAACGGCAACGTGGGTGGTCTGCTCGATTCGCTTGGTATTGATTTGCTGTCTGCGCTGCGTCCGCAGAGCCTCATCGAGAACAGTGACCTGACGGTAAACGGTGACGATAAGATCACCGTGCAGGCCGAAGACTACGCCGGCGGCTTCAACGGTGCCATGGCCAATGCCTATGCGGTCAATAATTCGATTACGGCTTCGGTCGCCGTGACTGCCGACAGATCCCACGCCGGAGGATTCACCGGATTCGCCTCCGTGGGATGGGGCCTGGAACTCGGTACGGACGATACCACGAAGGCATCGCTGTTGAAACAGCTCACCAAGGCTGTGACTAAATTGCTGAGCGGCAGCAATAACGGTGCAGGAGAACTGCTATCCATCGTCGGTGTGAATCCTTCTGCGATTCTCGGTACACAAATGAAGGGTTCCTTCACAGTTGCTGCCGGCGGTGATTACGCGGGCGGCCTTGTGGGTGAAGGTTCGGGTACGGTGATCGGTGATTCCTCGCAGAACCGCCTTCAAAAACTCACATTCTGGAAGTACAACAATCGTCGTGACTTCCCACAGCAGCGTTCCACCACCATAGAAGGCCTTGAATCGGTCACGGCCACGGGCTCCTACGCGGGTGGCATCGCCGGCAATCTGCAACCGACAACGGTAGCTGGGTTGCTCAACAGTGTGGTGAAAATTGGCGATATTGCCATGCTCAAGAAGTTTGACCAGTTTGCCGCGTTCACCGTGGAGAACATGTCTGTCACCGCTCCGGCATCCGGCCTGACAGTGACGGCTGGTTCATATTATGCAGGCGGTGCCATCGGATGCGCCACCGGCGGCGACGTGACCCACACGAACCTTACCAATCTGGCCACGGTCTCGGCCAAGGGAGAAGCCGGCGGTTTTATTGGCTTCTCTGGACCAGGCGACGCCATCGGCGCTGGCGGTCTCAATGTGCTTGGGCTTATCAAGCTTTCCGGTCTGCTATCGGTTGCCCAATATTCTTCGGTTGCAGTCACTGCATCGAATGTGAACGGCATCGCCAACGGATTCACGGTCAAGGCGACCGGCAAGAACGAGAACAACGAGACCACCGATTACGCTGCGGGCGGCTTCTACGGTCAGGCCAACAGCACCAAGACCCGCGAAAGCCATGTGACGAACCTCAAGTCGGTCACGGCCGATACCAGCACATCCGATGGCATAGCGGGTGGCTTCGTGGGCTTCTCCACCACCGGTGGCCTCGCTGACGCACTTAGCAACGCCGATGATTCCAGCGTGTTGGACAACCTCATCAAGGGCGGACTGCTGTCCGTGAACGACCTGCTCGGTGCCATGCCGTATCTGATTCCAAGCTATACGGATACCACTGTGTCGTATGTCAACGGTGGTTACGTCGAAGGTGATATCGCGGGAGGCTACGCCGGCAATTTCCAAAGCGGCAAAGTCAATCAGTTCGATAAGAAAGATCTCGAGAACGACCCAACACTGGCAGACGTGCAGTCCCGCGTCCAAGCCAACCCCGTGGCTGTTGTCAACCTCGACCATGTGACCGGCGGCGCATACGCGGGCGGTTTCGGCGGCAAGGTCGTTTCCGGCGCACTCGCTTCGGCTGGTAACGGCGGTCTGAGTCTGCTCGGCAAATTCGGTACGGTGGATCTCGCCAACCTGCTGCAGGTGGTGCAGGGCTATGTGCCGTTCATCTCCTACGCAGGTGTGCATTCCGATGCCACCACCGTGGAGACCACCAGCGGCAACAAGATTTCCGACCCGGATGATCCCGGCTTCACCGTCTCCGCCACCCGACTTGACCAATCCGATACGCAATCCGGTTCCGCCGGCGGCTACATCGGCTACGGTTCCGGTGTGCAGGTGTCCCATTCCAGTGTCACTCAACTGCGCCACACCGATGTCAAGGCATCGAAGAATCTGGAAACCACCGGATCAATCGACGACACCTATCTGAGCAAAGACAGCTCGTATGCAGTCACTGCCGCGCGGTATGCCGGTGGCTATATCGGCAAAATGGATATCGGCTCGGCAGCAGCCGTGGGCGGCGGCCTGAGCCTGCTCGGCCAGAACGTCAATCTCAACGACGTGCTGGATGTGCTCAACATTGTCGTTTCGACCATCGAGCACTCCGACGTGACCGGCGGCATCGGCGGATACTCCGTGCTGGCCAGCACCGCAGACCATAGGAACGCCAACAACAAGCCCGATCCACTGGGCATGGCCGGCGGCTTCGCCGGAGACATCGAAGGCGGCCATATCCAGGACTCCAGCTCGCACGAGTTCGTGTACATCATCGGCCAGGTATCGGCCGGCGGCTACGTGGGCACCATGCAGCCGGGAGCCGTGGCGAACGTACTCGGCGACGGCAGCGTGCTCAAGAAGCTCGTCAACCTCGACAACCTGCTCTCGCTCGTGCAGGACTTCGTGCCGACGATTCGCAACAGCTCAACCGATGCCGCAGTGTGCGGCGGCGCGGTGCGCGCACAGGCGGCATCGGATACAACCACACGCCGCGGCATGGCCGGCGGCTATGCAGGTCGTAACCGCGGCGGCCATATCTGGGGCAACAACACCGCAGCATGGAAGCAGGAGAACACCGACGGCAAATACAACGGGCCGCAACGCGTAGCCTATGCCGCGCGCATCCGCAGCGTATACGGTGCCGAAATCGCCGGCGGCTACACCGGCTTCATGGACGCGGCCGATACCGCTGAAGGCGGTTCGCTCTCCTTGCTCGGCGGTCTCATCAAGGCCGGCAACCTCGCCGGCGTGCTGTCCGTGGTCTATCCGACTGAGGAGCACACGAAGGTCACCGGTCCGCTGCGCAATATGAGCTATGACCAGTGGAAGACCTGGGTCGATAATATCGGCAAGTACGGTGCGTATGGCAAGGAATTCACCGAGGTAGCTACGGGCGACGGTGCGGGTTCCGTTACCGACCAGGAGTCCTTGGATAAGTTCCTCGAATCCTACATCTTCGGATTCAACGTCGTCGCCGGTCGTGCGGAGTATCGGACTGGCGCGAACCTGCATGATTCCGGCGTCGCCGGCGGACACGTCGGTCTGATGCGCACCGGTACGATCACCGATGGCCAGTCGATGGATGTCAAGACCGTTTCGGCTATGCGCGCGGCGGGCGGCTACGCGGGCACGATAGAATCCGGCTCGGCATCCTCGTTCGGCTCCATCCAACTATTCGGAGACAAAGGCATCAAGTTTGATCTGGGTCAGATGCTCGACGTGGCACAGGTATTCGTGCCTGTCATCAAATCCTCGAGCGTGGCCGGCTACCGCAAGGGTATGAAAATCACGGCCGCCGGCGAAGACATCACGCACGGCACCGGCAATGCCGGTGGTTACGTGGGTCTCGCGGTTGGCGGCCAGATCTGGGGCGATCTTGATCAGAACGGCCAGAAGCTTGCTGATGGTGTCACCGCTGCCGGTGCCAACGTCTCCAACCTGCGCAAGGTGGAAGGACGCAACAATGTCGGCGGATTCATCGGCGTGGCCACTGCCGGTGCGGTCGCAGATGTGGATACCAATGCATCCGAGGGATTCCTACAAGGAATCCTCGACTCGCTGGTATCGAACCCGGCAAGTCTGGTCAGCGTATTGCAGGCCACGGTTACGACGATTCGCGGTGCGCATGTGAGCTCGGATGACCCGGCATGGGGATACACGGTCGACGGCGCATATGAGAGCAAGGACGATAAGGGTAATACCACAACCAAGTATGCCCTGAACGCCGGCGGTTTCGCCGGCTCGCTGCAGGCCGCGATCCTCGGTGACAAGGATTCCGCCAAGGGCACCGGCAGTGAAGTGGATACTGCCAAGGACTCAGCCGCGCTTACAGTCACCGGGTTGCGCGCCGTTGAAAGTGGACAATACGCGGGCGGCTTCTTCGGCCTTGCCGATGTGTCCAGCGTCGCCTCCGTCGGCGGCGGCGAAGCTGGCAAGGACCAGAACACCAACCTGCTGCTCAAACTGCTCAAGGTCGGCAACGTGGGTGTGCTCGAAGCGTTCCGCACCTTCATCTACGACGGTCAGGTCAACGGCGTGAGCGACGGCATCCAGATTGTCGCCCATGATTCCACCACAAAGGGCATGCTTGACTCGAAGCGTTACACCGGTGCGGCCGGTGGCTTCGGCGGTGGACTGATCAATGGCTCTGTCAAGCAGTCCGCGGTCACCAACCTCAACAGTGTGACCGGCGTGAACTACGTGGGCGGCTTCATCGGGCATCTTGGCAAATCCGGCACGGTCGCTGCCGACAACGCACAACTCGGCACGGATGCGCTCAATCTGCTCGGTGCCACGGCCGGCGTACTTGACATCTGGGGCTCGCACGTTGGCGATTCACATGTCACCGGCATTCCGGACGGCTACACCGTCACCGCCACACACCATGGCGACGATTACGGCAAAGCCACCGACAAGGCCACTGGACGCGAGGTCGCGGGCGGATTCGTCGGCTACGCGGACCTGGCCCGAGTAAAGGGCTGCACGTCTGACAATCTCAAGAAGGTCACCAGCGGCGAGATCGCCGGCGGATTCGTCGGCGAAACCAGCCGCGCCTATCTGGTCGATACGCAGGTCAACTCGGTACTCGTGGAACTGCTCCTGCAAGTGGTGAACGCGCTGGTCAAGCTCCTATACCTCGACAAGGTGGAACAGGTCGGCGTTATTGACTTGGGCAAGTGGTTCCCGGCTATCTTCGGCAAGGTATTCGACCTCAAGGTGCTCTCGGAAGGCAATGTGCTGTACGTGAACCTGTTCGGGCTGAAGGTGAGCGTCGCCCTGTCCAAGGCCGACGCCGAAAACCAGCAGCAGACCGACGTGGCGATCGTCACCATCGGCGACAGCGTCATCAAACTGCCCTGCAGCAAGAAGGGCATCGACATGGGTGGATCAGGCAGCAACCTGACCGTCCAACTCATCAAGGGCAACCGCACCCGCGTGGAACAGTCCACCGTGACGGGCATCGCCAGCGGCTATGACGTGTTCGGTGGTGGGGCGACTCAGGACACCGACGGCGTGAAGGATCTCACCACCGGCTACGCGGGCGGTTTCGCCGGACTGAACGACGAGGGCGTGCTGGCGGACGACCACATGGTCTACGCCGACACGATCCGCGGCACCAGCGGACTGGTCGACCCGTTCTCGAACACCAAACTCAAGTCCGTATGGGACTTCAACACCATGAGCGACATCCTCGGACCGGTCGATGACGGCAACGGCGGCAAGGCATACAACACCTATCGCATCTACCGCAAGGCGGTCGCGAACGCTAGTGAGGCCCGTACCTCCGCACAGGACGGCAACAAGATCTTCTCGCAGAAGAACACGGCAGACGATGCGCTGAACACCGGACTCGATCGTTGGGAAGTGAAGCTGTTCGACGTGGTCAGCACATACGACAGCAGCGCTGTGCACAGCTCCGCATCCGGCGACGCCGGCACCACATGGGTCGGCATCAAGGACGCCGTGACTGTGGCTGGTGGCAGCAGCACAAAGCTCGATGCCTACCAGTCCCCGGCCAAGGCCGTGCTCATGCTTGACGTGCCCGTATCCGACAACAACGGCGGACTCACCCCCGAACCGGACGACGGCCAGGACCCGTGCGGCAAGGACGGTTGCCGAACCATTGACCTGACCGTCCAGAAGGTATGGAAGGACGGCAACCTCGAACGGCCGCAGTCGGTCGAACTGAAGATCGCCGCGCACTATACCGATGGCAGTGGCAATACGGTGACGCCGCAGACGATTCAATGCTTCGGCGCGGATTGCACAACCGTGACGCAGAAGAATCCATGGACGGTGACGTTGGACTCCTCCGATGCATCTTCCTGGAGCAACACCTGGCGCAAGGTGATTCAAGGACTGCCGGTCGCATTCGTGGATGGACAGGATGCCAACGGCAAGGACATCGTGCGTTACTACACGTACACCGTGGAAGAAACCGCCGTGACCTATAAGGACGGCGATACCACCAAGACCATCAAGCCCGCGGAGGCCGGATACCAAGTATCGGTCTCCTACAACACCAAGGAACGCGTGGCCGTTGTTACCAATGCGGCGTTGCTTCCGGATACGGGAGGCGCGGGCACGATGTGGCTCCTGATGTTCGGCTTGCTGCTTATGGGAGCTGGCGTGGTCTGGTACGTGCGTAATCAACGCGTTCAATCCGGCACAGTCCGCTCGGGCTCCAGCCGTATACGAAAGCGAGGTGCCCATGCCGCGTGACGACCACATAGACAAACCGTACATGCCAAACAGAAAAGATTTCCATTTAGAGGAAGGAACAGTAATGAAATCACTGATGAAAAAGGTTTTCGCTGCCGCCGCGGCGATTGCCACCGTATTTGGATTGGCTGCGACGACAGTCGCCACGGCCAACGCAGCGGATAATGCCACGCTGACGGTCAGCACTAAAGACGCGAAGTTCGCCGGTAAGACCGTGAACGCCTACAAGATGTTCTCCGCCACCGTGAGCAGTGACGGCGGGGCTGTCTCCCACACGTTGAATGACGCGTGGAAGCCGTTCTTCAAGAACTCCGTCGGACTAACTGATGTTACCGACGCGAACGTCAACGATAAAGCAAACGAGTACGTATCCAAGCTGAAAGATGATGCCTTGATTGCTTTCGCTGCCAAGGCATCGAACTGGGCGCAGACCAAGGCCAACAACATCACGGCTGACGCGACCGCTACGGTATCTCAGAATGCTGCCACGGACGGTAAGTACACTGCGACGTTCGCTGGTCTCGACTACGGCTACTACGTGGTCGCTGTGCCGGGTGCTACCGTGGCCAACACCAACGGTCAATACGCCGCGCTAGTTCGCGTTCATAGCACCACGGTGGGTGTCGACATTAAGGGCGCCCTGCCTACCGTCGTCAAGAAGGTAAATGGTGAGGGCGCCACCCACGCGCAGATCGGTGATACCCTGACCTTCACCCTGACTTCCACCATTCCGGACATGTCCGCCTATAACAAATACACCTTCAAATTCAAGGATACGTTGTCTAAGGGCCTCTCCTTTAAACAAGTCGAATCCGTTAAGGTCGGAGATACGACACTGACTGAGAACACTGACTACACCGTCACCCGTCCTACGGTCACCGACAATACGCTTACTGTCGACATGCTGAACTTCAAGAATCAGCAGACCAATGCCGGCAAGACGATCACCGTCACCTACACGGCCACGCTGAACAAGGATGCTGTTGTGGGCGGTCATGGTAACACCAACTCCGCAACGATTCAGTACTCCAACAACCCGAGCACCGGTGGCACTGGTGAGTCCGAACCCAGCAAGGTTCGCGTCTTCACTTATGGCTTCACCGTCGATAAGTACACTGGTGACAATTATACTGATGCCGCTACTCGACTTGCTGGTGCTAAGTTCACACTCGCACCTAAGAACGGCGACCCTATGAGCTTCGTGAAAGTCAAGGACGGTAACGCGACCGAGAACGCTGTATACCGTGTAGCTACGGATGATGAGAAGGCAAGTACTACTACGACGACTATCATCACTCCTGCAAGCGGTAAGGTTGACTTCCAGGGACTGAAGAACGGCGAGTACACGCTCACCGAGACCGAAGCGCCGGCCGGCTACAACAAGCTCGCCAGCGCCATCGGCGTGAAGGTTGAAGGCCAGAACGACGGCACTGACACCACGAATGCCAACGTCCACATCACCTACGACAACGACAATGGCAGCAGCAACTACGATCAGACCGCATCGAACGGTGTCATCCCGGTCCGGAACAAGTCCGGTGCTATCCTGCCTGGCACTGGTGGCATGGGTACCATCGCCTTCACGGTGATTGGTGTGCTGGTCATCGCGCTCGGCGTTGCCTGGACTCTCAAGCGCAAGAACGCCTGACGAGCATGGCCGTGTTTTGGGCGTGAAGGGCACACACCCGCTACGCCCACAACACGGTTTCCTCGCGAAAAGAACGCTCGATGAAACGACTGCGCAACATCCTGCCCTTACTGGTCATTCTCGGTGGAATGCTCATTCTGTTCTATCCGACGATCAGCAACTTCCTCATTATGTGCAACGCCAGCCGCGCCGTAAATAACTACGACGCCAGCGTTGAAGCATTGAGCCAGGAACAGTACCAGAAGGTGCTGGATGCTGCGCACGCCTATAACGAAAAGCTCGCCCAGAACGATGCGGGAGAGACCGACGCTCTTGCCAGTGCCGTCAATTCCGCATCCACGGACGAGGAATACAACAGTCTGCTCAATATTGACGGTGACGGCATGATGGGATACATCACTGTGCCTAAGCTTGAGGAGACCTTGCCGATTTATCACGGCACTTCCGAGAAAGTGTTGCAATCCGGCATCGGACATCTCGAACAGACCTCACTGCCAGTTGGTGGCGCGTCCACTCATGCGGCGCTGTCTGGCCACCGGGGCTTGCCCACGGCAAAACTGTTCACGGACTTGAACCTTATGAAAAAAGGCGACAAGTTCTACATCACAATACTTAAAGACACGTATGCGTATCAGGTCGATAAGATCACTACCGTTCTGCCGACCGATACCAAACAACTGGCAATTGAGCCCGGCAAGGATTTGGTCACGCTCATCACTTGTACGCCGTATGCGGTCAATACGCATCGGCTGCTGGTGCGTGGCCATCGCATCCCATACACGCCGCAGCAGCAGGATGACGCCAAATCCACGTTCCACGTGGACATTCCGCTGCAGTACTTGTTGCCGTCTCTTGCACTGATTGCCTTGCTCATCGCATGGCATTTATGGCAGCGCCATGAGCGGCGACGCCGGCAGAGTGGGAGCGCCAAGGTCGCATCTGGTGATTCTGACTCTGCGGATATCGAGCCGGACGGTGACTTGCCTCCTCAGCCAGACAGTACAAATAACCAATCACATTCATCATGGCGGAAAGGACCGGGCAGACATGTTAGACCTGCATAGCGGAAGCGAGTATGGTGCGGCGCGCATTGCTGCCATGATTGCCGCCGCCGTTACTATCGTCCTCACTGTTCTTGCAGCCTTCGGCTCTATGGTGCCGTATGCGCAAGCTGATTCTTTCGGCGCTCTCACCATCAATGCCGTATGGGGCCGAGACACGGCTTCGCCCAAATTGCTTGCCGGCGATACCTATTCCATCGTGCGCGTCGCCACCGTCACAACGAACAATGATGGTAGCGTCTCCTCATATAAAACCGTCGGCGATTTTTCCGGCCTCACTGCCGATTGGGAACGCCTGACATCAAGTGAATATCACGATGCGGCCAAGAAGCTCGCTACGCACGCGGCGAAAAACAAGCTGTACCAGCATTCCGGCACCACTAACGTAGCTGGTCAGCTCACTTTCCAGAATCTGCCGCTCGGCCTATATCTGGTCTTCCGCACGAGCTCGGCGAAAGCCAACAAAGCATACGACTGTGATCCGTTCCTCATCTCGATTCCTGGCAGTGGAGGCACATCCGCTGATCTCAACATCACAGTAGAGCCAAAATTTAGCACTGGAACTCCTGTTGTCCCGCCCGAAGATAACCCGAGCGAGGAGCCGGGCAATCCTGGCCTTATCGGTCGTACGGGTGCCGCCGTAGGCAGCATTGCCGCGGCAGCGGGGCTCATGTTACTTGTTGCGTTCATTTTGTTCAGATTGCGCATGAGGCACCGCATACGGGACGTCAATTCGGCCGGCAAATCCCATACAGATGATTTATTCGTATGCGAGAATAACGCGCCGAAGTCGCCGCTACTCGCTGCACTTCCCAAGCACCACGTAGAATCGAACACATGGAGTTGAACGATTTGCCTCAGATGGATCCGCGCGCGCTGAAGGCCACGTCCGTCAAAGCCGAAGACGAACATGCCAGTTCAGCTGAGCCGCAAGCATTGAAGATCACCGCCGCCAGCTCGAACCCGAAGATGTTCACGCTGCCCTGGCATAAGCCCCTGGCCACCTGGCCCGAGGACCTGCTGGCCAACCTGCCGCGAGGCATCTCCCGCCACGTGGTGCGTTTTGTGCACGTCGGTGATGAGGTCTACGCCATGAAAGAGATCACCCGTCAGGTGGCCGAGCGCGAGTATGAGATTCTGCGCCGACTGCAGAAGCTCGAGTTGCCGACCGTCATCCCGATTGCCGTGGTCACCGGTCGTCATGACCGCAACGGCGAACCGCTGGAAGCGATTCTGGTCACCCGTCACCTGAAGTTCTCACTGCCGTACCGCGCGCTGTTCGCCCGCAATCTCCAGCCGGATACTGCTGAGCGTTTGATCGACGCCCTTGCCGTGCTGCTGGTTCGCCTGCACTTGGCCGGCTTCTACTGGGGCGATGTGTCCCTGTCGAACGTCCTGTTCCTGCGTGATGCCGACGCGTTTTCCGCCTTCCTGGTGGACGCCGAAACCGGTGATTTGCAGGTGCAGCTTACCGATGGCCAGCGTGAATACGATATCGACTTGGCTCGCACCAACATCATCGGTGAATTGATGGATTTGGCTTCTGGCCGTCTGCTGCCGAGCGACGTGGACGAGATCGAGGTGGGCAACCGTCTGGTCGACCGCTACCACTCGTTGTGGAGCACGCTGACCGACACCGACAAGTTCGGCCCGGATGAGATGTGGAAGATCGAGCAGCGCGTCAACAAGCTCAACGACCTGGGCTTCGACGTGGACGAGCTGGAGATGAAGACCGCGGAGGACGGCAAACGTGTGCTGGTCCGCCCGCGCGTGGTCGATGCCGGCTATGCGTCGCGCAAGCTTCTGCGACTGACCGGTTTAGATGTGCAGGAGAATCAGGCGCGGCGCCTGCTCAACGATCTGGATGCGTACCGTGCCTCCACGTGGCGTGAAGGCGAGGAGTTGGAGATCGTCGCCACCGATTGGATGCGTGAGGTGTATGAGCCGACCGTGCGTATGATTCCACGTGAATATCGTTCGCAGATCGAGCCGGCACAGTTCTTCCATGAGGTGCTGGATCACCGCTGGTTCCTTGCCGAGAAGGCCGGCCACGACGTGCCGATGGGCGAGGCTGTGGAAAGCTACATCCAATCCGTGCTACCGAACTACAAGCTGGATGACAAAGCCGTGAACGAGCTCAACGCTGAAGCGGATTCCGGCGTGGTCGACGATGAGGCGAATTACGAAAAGCCCATCGACGATGATGATTACAATCCCGACGACGATCCTGATGCCGCGGTGTGGAGCCACTGATATGTGGAGCTGCTGAGCGAAACCGGACGGGGTGGTGCGCCGATTGCGGCGGCCACCCCGATTTTCGTTCCGCTCGATGACCCCGCCGGCAGCAGGGGAGAGATATGGGTATTACTTCGTGGCGGCTGCCGCTGCTTCGCGGCGGGCGCGGGCGACCGCGTACAGGCTGATACCGGCTGCGACCGAGGCGTTCAGAGACTCCACCATGGACGTGATCGGAATGCCGGCGATCGCGTCGCACGACTCGCGCACGAGTCGGCTCAGTCCCTTGCCTTCCGAACCGAGCACGACGATCAGCGGATCTGTCTCGAAACCGGTTTCGCCGACCAGCTTATCGCCGCCGCCGTCTAGGCCGACCGTGTAATATCCACGTTCGCGCATGCTTTCGATGGCCTTGGTGAGGTTCACCACGCGAGCCACCGGGATATGCGCCGCGGCACCGGCCGATACCTTCCACGCGGCAGCGGTGACCGAAGCGGAACGACGCTCCGGCAGAATCACGCCGTTGGCACCGAAGGCGGCGGCCGAACGAATCACCGCACCCAGGTTCTGCGGGTCGGTCACGCCGTCGAGCGCGATGAACAGTGGGCGTGCGTTGATGCGCGCACTCGGCGAATTCACCACGTCCATGGCCTTGGCCTTGCGCTCGGCGATATCCGCCAGCTCGGCGAGAGACGAATACTGGTACGGCTGCACTTTGAGCACGACGCCCTGATGGTTCGACGACCGGGCGATGCGATCCATTTCCAGACGGTCGGCCTCCAGCAGGTGCAGGCTTTGTGCGCCGGCGAGCTTGATGATCTCGCGTGTACGGTCATCATGCTCGATACGTGTCGCGATATACAGCTGCATGCTGGGGACGCCGACGCGCAGCGCCTCCAGCACGGCATTGCGGCCGATGACCAGATCGTCCGAATCGGACGTGAACTTCGCGGCGCGACGGCGGGCTGCCAGTCGTGGATCTGCCATCTTGCGACGGTTCGTCGCCTGCTTGGCCTTGTATGCCTTGTGATACACGCGATCCTCGGCTTTGGGCGTCGGCCCCTTGCCGCGTAGCGCATTGCGGTGTTTTCCTCCCGACCCCTTGGTCGGACCTTTCTTGATTGCCATACGTGCCATTGTCCCAGACCCCCACGCCAAACAGCCATTCGCGGCGCGCGAATCGCCCCAATCTCCTGAGAGACTCGGTTTGCGTTCCTAAGTGCGCGCCGGAACGCCGAGTGCGCGAACATAGGAACGCAGATCGCATAGTTTGCGTTCCTAAGTGCGCAGAGTTGTCGTTTCGGCGCGCACTTAGGAACGGAACGCAGCTCGTCCGGTTCCGAAGCCGCCGGAGTTCCTTGCCTTGGCACGTATGATGAATGCAGGATCGGGCGGCGTCATTCACACCCGGAGAGCCAGAAGGTCTTGCGATGGTCGATGTGAGCAGGGAGTGCCGCGAGCGGTATTTCGGCATGGACGACGAACTGTTCGATTACACCATGACGACGCTCCGCTGGCTGCTCGCACTGTGTGAGCGTGTCGCCTGAAATCGTTCGCGGAATGCGGATATTTGGACAACACGTAAAGGGCTGTTTCGCCAAGCGATGACGGGTTTGTGGAATAATGGCAACAGTATGCATCGGCAGCAGTTGCGCCGGTGCCCATAACCGCGCAGCTTTATCGAGATGACCGGGGGAGGGGACGATCCCGGTGATCGTGAGGGCTGACTACTCCGCGGCTATATCAAGGAGACCATTATGGTTGATCACACAAATGATCAATCCACAGGCGTGCAGTCGCAGGAAGGCCTGCTTCACGACGTCGATCCCAGCTTGACCGAGGCGAACGAAGTCGCCAAGGCGCTGGATGTGGATACCAATACCGGCCTGAGTTCCGCCGAGGCGCAGCGCCGGTTGGAGAAATTCGGCCCGAACCAGTTGGCCAGCGCGCCGCCCGTACCCAAGTGGAAGAAGTTCCTGGCGCAGTTCCAGGATCCGCTGGTGTACCTGCTGCTTGCCGCCACTGTCATCTCACTGATCGCATGGTTCATCGAGCGCTCGCACGGAACGGCCGGCGAAGTGCTGCCGTTTGACGCCATCGTCATCATCCTGATCCTGATCGTCAACGCGGTGCTGGGCTATATTCAGGAGGCCCGTGCCGAGCAGGCGGTGGAGGCGCTCGCCCAAATGACGGCACCGCAGACCTCCGTGCTGCGTGACGGCAAAATCGTGCACATCAACACCGCCGACGTGGTTCCCGGCGATATCGTGGTGCTTGGCGAAGGCGATACCGTCTCCGCCGACGGGCGTCTGTTCGCCGCCGCGTCGCTGCGCATCGCCGAGGCGAGCCTGACCGGCGAATCCGTGCCGGTGGGCAAGAAGCCCGACACGCTCGACTCCGCCAAGGCGCTGGGCGACCGCACCAATATGATTTTCAACGGCACGTCCGTCACTCAGGGCACCGGCCGCGCGATCGTGACCGGAACCGGCATGAACACGCAGGTCGGCAAGATCGCCGACATGCTGTCGCAGACCGATGACGAGGATACCCCGCTGCAGAAGGAGATGACCCACGTCTCCAAGATCCTGGGCATTGCCGTGTGCATCATCGCGGCCGTCGTGCTCGTCGCGCTGTTCATCACGCAGGGCTTCCACAAGATGCCCGACGATCTCATCGACTCGCTGCTGCTGGCCGTTTCGCTGGCCGTCGCCGCAGTGCCGGAAGGTCTTGCGACGATTCTGACGGTTGTTCTCGCGCTCGGCGTGCAGCGCATGGCCAAGCACAACGCCATCGTCAAGAAGCTGAGCTCCGTGGAGACGCTGGGATCCGCTTCGGTGATCTGCTCCGACAAGACCGGTACGCTCACGCGTAACGAGATGACCGTCGAGCGCATCGTCACCCCGAGCGGTGAAGTGCAGCTCACCGGCACCGGTTACGAGCCCAAGGGCAAGATGCTGGGCATGGGTGGCGACGCCATCGAGGAGAGCGCCCCGGTCAACGCCGAAGCCCTGCGCACCATCGCCGTCGGAGCGTTTGCCAACGACGGTGACTTGCGTCAGAACGATGCCGTCCAGTGGGAGATCGTCGGCGACCCGACCGAGGTGTCGCTCGTCGTCGCCTCCCGCAAGATCAAGGCCGAACGCGCCCTCGGCAAGCTCGACCGTGTGGCCGAGGTTCCGTTCACGTCCGAGCGCAAGCGTATGGCCGTGATCGGCAAGGACAGCAGCGACAACGGCAACCTGAGCGTCTATGCAAAGGGCGCGCCCGATGTGCTGCTCGGCTACTGCACGCGCATCGCGGTTGGCGACGCCGTCCGCCCGATGACCGAAGGCGACCGCCAGGAGATTCTCGCGACCGTTGAGCGTCTGTCCGGCGAGGCATACCGCACGCTGGGTGAGGCGTACCGCCCGCTCGGCACCACATCCCTGGCCGATATCCCCGGCATCAAGACCAATGCAGCCGGCCAGGTGACCGACATCTCCGAGCAGAGCGACGTCATCGAGCGTGACCTGATCTGGGCCGGCATGGTCGGCATCATCGACCCGCCGCGCACCGAAGTGCGTGATTCCGTGGCCGAAGCGCATCGCGCCGGCATCCGCACGGTGATGATCACCGGCGACCACCCGCTCACCGCGGCCCGCATCGCTTCTGATCTGGGCATCATCGAAAAGGGCGGCAAGGCCCTCACCGGCGATCAGCTCGACGCGATGCCCGACGAGGCGGCGTTCGACAAGGCGACTTCCGAGGTCTCCGTGTACGCCCGCGTGGCCCCCGAGCACAAGCTCAAGATCGTGGAGTCGCTGCAGCGCCAGGGCAACATCGCCGCCATGACCGGCGACGGCGTCAACGACGCCCCGGCCGTCAAGTCCGCCGACATCGGCGTGGCGATGGGCATCACCGGCACCGAGGTGACCAAGGAATCCGCGAAGATGATTCTCGCGGACGACAACTTCTCCACCATCGTCGCCGCCGTGCGCGAAGGCCGTGTGATCTTCGACAACATCCGCAAGTTCCTGCGCTACCTGCTGAGCTCCAACGTGGGCGAGGTGTTCACCGTGTTCGGCGGCGTCATGCTCGCCGGCGTGCTTGGCATCACGCAGCCGGGAACCACCGGTGTCGCCGTGCCGCTGCTCGCCACGCAGCTGCTGTGGATCAACCTGCTGACCGACGCCGCCCCGGCGCTCGCGATGGGTGTCGACCCGCAGACCGATGACGTGATGGCACGCAGCCCGCGCAAGCTCACCGACCGCGTGATCGACAGGGACATGTGGATCGATATCGCGTTCATCGGCATCATCATGGCGGCCGTCACCTTGATCGGCATGGACATGCACCTTGAAGGTGGCCTGTTCACCGACCGCTCCATCGGCGGCACCCACGAATTCCAGATGATCGAGGCCCGTACGATGGGCTTCACGATTCTCGTGTTTGCGCAGCTGTTCAACGCGATCGCATCGCGTTCCGCACGTCAGTCCGCGTTCGTCGGCCTGTTCTCCAACAAGTGGCTGTGGGGGGCGATCGGCCTGTCTGTCGTGCTGCAGCTCGTGGTGATCTACGTGCCGTTCCTCAACTCCGCGTTCGGCACCACGCCGCTCGGACCGTGGGCATGGGTCGAGTGCATCTGCCTCGCCGCGGTCGTACTGATCGCCTCGGAAATCTACAAGGCGATCATGCGCGTCATCGACCGCAAGCGCGGCATTATGGCATAACAATGCCATAAGCCTCCACCGGCGTCAGGGCTCCCGCTCTCCACATCGGAAAACGGGAGCCCTTCTCATACCCCGGAATCGCTGAATATGCGGTGACATGACGGAACGATGTAGTAGCATCGGAGGCGAACCATATATCAATGGCACGTTCCGAAGGGATTCGCAATGTCACTCATCGAACAATTCCATGGCGCCGCCGCCGATGGAACGGAACTCACCGCTATTTATGCTGAGCAGCCGGCTGCTGATGTGGCGTTCGCGCTGGTCTTCGCCGGTCACGGTCTTCCGCGCTTCGTGCACTGGGGCCGCCCGCTCGCGGCGCCGGGAACCGTACTCGCCGCATACGACGCCCTGCGGCCGCAGCGCGTGTCCGGCGCGCTGGACGAGACCGCCTGGCCAAGCATCATGCCCACGCAAAGCGAGTCGTGGATAGGGGCACCGCGACTGGATATCCGGCGCGCCGGCGTAACGCCGTTCTGTGCATTCACGGTGACCGGCATCGCAATCCGTCAGGACGAACGCCAAGGCGTTGACGTGTCTGACGGCGTGGACGGTGCCGCGCATACCGTCACGCAACAGGTGCCGGTCGTCACCGTGACCGCGTCGGATACCGAGCAGGGCGTGGAACTGTCATGGACGGCCGAACTGTTGCCCGGCGGACTGATCAGACAGCGCACCACGCTGCGTAATCTTCCAGCCGGTAATCTTCCGACCGGTGACTTGGAAGTCGGTAAAGTCGAACTCGGCTTCCCGCTCCCGGCACTTGCCACGGAGATACTCACCACCACCGGCCATCATCTGCGCGAACGCAGCCCGCAGCGGCAGCCGCTGACCGAAGGACGCTTCGAGAAGGTCTCGATGGCGGGGCGCCCAGGTTTTGACGCCTCTCTGTTGCTTTCCGCGGGCGAGCCCGGCTTCGGGTTCGAGCATGGCGAGGTCTATTCGGTGCATGTGGGCTGGAGCGGCAATTCCGTGCTGTCGGCAGAGCGTCAGCCGTATACGACCGGTCTGATTGGCGGCGGCGAGGTGCTGCTCGGCGGCGAGGCCACGCTCGCCCGCGGCGAAACGTACACCACCCCGTGGCTGTACGGGTCGTACGGTGACGGGCTCAACGAGGTGGCTGCGAGATTCCATGATTACGTGCGCTCCTGTCACCCGGATCTCGCCGTCAAGACGCGTCCGGTGATTCTCAACACGTGGGAGGCCGTGTATTTCGACCATGACTACGACACGTTGAAGGCTCTGGCCGATAAGGCCGGGGATTCCGGCGTCGAACGGTTCGTGGTGGATGACGGCTGGTTCGGCTCCCGCCGAGACTCCACATCCGGGCTCGGCGACTGGCAAATAGCGCAGGATGTGTGGCCGGACGGGCCGAAGAGCCTCAAGGCGCTCGCCGATTACGTGCACGGAAAAGGCATGGAGTTCGGCCTGTGGTTCGAACCGGAGATGGTCAACCCGGATTCCGACGTGGCCCGCGCCCACCCTGACTGGGTGCTGCGCCCGACGGCGAACCGTCTGCCGATGCAGGGACGCTCGCAGCAAGTGCTCGACCTGACCAATCCCGACGCCTACCGATACATCCATGATTCCATCGATACGCTGGTCGGCGAGTTGGGCATCGACTACATCAAATGGGACCACAACAAATTCGTCACCGAGGCGGTCTCGCCACGTACCGGCAGGCCGGCGGTTCACGGGCAGACGCTCGCCGTGTACCGGATGTTCCGTGACCTCGAAGTCGCGCATCCGGGACTGGAGATTGAGAGTTGCGCATCGGGCGGCGGCCGTATCGACCTGGGCATACTCGAATTCGCCAGCCGCGTGTGGACGTCCGACTGCGTGGACCCGGTCGAGCGGGCCGATATTCAGCGGTACGCGTCGCTGCTCGTGCCGCCCTGCATGATGGGCGAGCATGTGGGGGCGAGTCCTGCACATTCCACGCATCGCGCCACGAGCCAGGAGATGCGCATGGCGATGGCGTTCTTCGGGCACATGGGCGTCGAATGGAATCTGCTCAAGGAGTCGGACGAGGCGTTGAACAAGCTCGGCGAATGGGTCGCCGAATACAAGAGGCACCGCGCATGGTTCGCGATCGACACGTGCGTGCACGCCGATATCGCCGATCCGGCCGTCCGGGTCGACGGCATGGTCAAGCCGGATCGTTCCGCGGCGTTCTACCGGTTCACGCAACTGACAACGTCCCAGACTCTCCCTGCGGCGCCGATTCGCGTGCCCGGTCTTGACCCCGATGGCACGTACCGCATACAGCCGCTGTGGCTGGATCTCGATCTCGACGGGCTTGGTCTTGGCAGCGGCCAGTCGCCGTTGGGCTGGTGGACCAAAGACGGCGTGCTGATGACGGGCCGGGCGCTGATGACCTACGGGTTGCGCCCTCCATCGCTGCATCCGGCCCAGTCGGTGCTGTTCACCGCCATTCGCCAATAAGCCAGACGGCATCGAACGGAGTATAACAATGTGCCGGCGGCCCAGTCATGGAGTCGCCGGCACATTGCGTCAAAGAACTTGGGTATCGGCTCTAGTCGTTGACGTCGGCCTTGTAGAAGTTCACGTAGGAACGGCTGGGGGTCGGGCCGCGCTGGCCCTGATAATGGGAGCCGGTGCCCTTGGAGCCGTAAGGGTGCTCGGCCGGAGAGCTGAGCTGGAAGAAGCACATCTGCCCGATCTTCATGCCGGGCCAGAGCTTGACCGGAAGCGTCGACACGTTGCTCAGCTCCAGCGTGATATGCCCCTCGAAACCGGGGTCGATGAAGCCGGCCGTCGAATGTGTGAGGATGCCCAGACGGCCCAGCGAGCTTTTGCCCTCCAAGCGTGCCGCCACCGTCGCGTCGAGCTTGACGTACTCCCACGTCGAGCCGAGCGCGAACTCGCCCGGATGCAGGATCCACGGCTCGTCCGGAGCGACGTCGAACTGCTCGGTCAGCGCCCCCTGGTTCTCGGCCGGATCCACGTATGTGTAGGCATGATTGTTGAACAGGCGGAAGAAACGGTCGAGGCGCACGTCAATCGACGCGGGCTGCACCATTTCCGGAGTCCATGGGTCAAGAGAAATATGACCGTCCTTCTGGGCGGCGAGAATGTCGCGGTCGGACAGCAGCATGAGGATTCTCCTTTTCGCGCTCACGTGTATGGCGCACGGCGCCACACTACAGTCTACAGCCATTACCATGTGATGGGATTCAGCCCGCGACATCAACTCACAGGAAGCTTTCAGACAATCTCAGCATTGCACCAAGAAACGGGTGTTTTACTATTAATTGTCAGCACAAGCCGACCGGGAATCGGCAGCACGATTCTCAATAACTGAACCCCTTTCTTCTTCTCTCTCCTTTCTCTCCCCGGCGGGCAACACCGCCGGGGTTTCTTTTTGCCCGCGCGCAGCCGTTAAGCCGGACGTCGAAGTTAACGTGTCGGTTGCGGAGTCGGTTTATATTGTGAAGTAATCCCACACAACCGACGGAGAGCCGGAGCGAGCCTTGGAAGTCTTTCAGCTGATACTGTGCATTATCGGCGTCGTCGTATTCTCGTCGTTCGTCAGCCGGTTCATCCCCAAGGTGTCGACTCCGCTGGTTCAGATCGCGATGGGCGCGATCATCACGCAGGTGCCGGGATTTCCCAACGCCTCCCTGAATCCCGAACTGTTCATGGTGCTGTTCATCGCGCCGCTGCTGTATCTGGAAGCGCACGAGATCGACAAATCCGAATTGCTGAAATCGCTGAAACTGTCATTGTCATTGGCAATCGGACTGGCCATCGCCACCATGGTGGCGGTCGGCGTCGTCGTCCATGCCGTCTGGCCGTCCGTGACGCTCGCCGCCGCGCTGGCGCTTGGCGCGGCGCTGGGGCCGACCGACGCGGTGGCGGTCAGCTCGCTGGGCAAGGAGGCGTCGCTGAGCCTGCGCCAGTTGGGCGTGCTCAAAGGCGAGTCGTTGTTCAATGACGCATCCGGCATCGTCGGCTTCCAGTTCGCCATCGCCGCCGCCATCACCGGCGAGTTCGCGATCGGCCGGGCTGCCGGCGAGTTCGCGCTCTCGTTCATCGGCGGTGCCGTATACGGTCTGGTGATTGCCCTGCTCGCGAACTGGCTGTTCGAGACCGTGCGCTCGCTGGGTTGGGAGACCACCACCACCCGCATATTGATGGAGCTGTTCCTGCCGTTCATGCTGTACCTGACCGCAGAGGAACTGCACGTGTCCGGCATTCTCGCGGTGGTCGCGTCCGGCCTGTTCGTGCGGTTCGACCGGACCGGCATCGGGCCGAACGTCGCCCGCACCAACATCGTGTCGTCCAGCGTGTGGGGTGTGCTGTCGTTCAGCCTCAACGGTGCCGTGTTCATCCTGCTCGGCATGCAGCTGCCGAAGGCGATGAGCGCCAGTTGGGACGATCCCGGCGTGAGCAACGTGCGCCTGAGCATCGTGATTCTGCTGGTGTCGCTGGTCGTGGTGACGATGCGGTTCCTGTGGGTGGCCGGGATGCTGCGTTTGGCGCGCGACGTCAACACTGGCAAACGGCGCAAGATGACGCCGGCCCGTTGGCGCAGCGCCGCGGTGATGACCTTCGGAGGCGCCAAGGGCACGATCACCCTGTCGCTGATGTTCACCATCCCGTTCACCGTCACCTGGGGCGTGCCGTTCCCCATGCGCGACGAGTTGATTTTCATCGCATCCGGCGTCATCGTCGTCACGTTACTATTGGCGAATTTCATGCTGCCTCTGCTCGCTCCGAACCGTGACCGCATGGCACCCGAGATGACGGAGATCACCATAGAGATCCTACGCAAGACCGTCGAGGAGCTGACGGGGCGAGTCGACGATGAGAACCGCCGCGCGGTGCTCATGGTCATCGAGTCGTATACGAAGCGCATCACGAGATTGAAGCAGCGCGTCGGGGAATCCGACCCCCAGGGATTGGAGCGGCTGCAGATCGAGGCGCTGCACTGGGAGAAGGACTATCTCAAGAGTCTGCTCGCCGAATTGAAAATGCACCCGCTGGATGATGCGGCGGAGCAGGACATGCGCGTGGAGGCATGCGAACGCATGATGGATGACATCATGAACACGTTGCGGCACACGTCCACGGACTCCTCTTCGGGCCATGCGGTGTCTCAGATTCGCGGTCGCATGCGCGCGTTCGAACGCCGTGCGGAGAATCTCGGACGGCGCATCAGCAGCAAGATCCGGCGTACCACGCCACTGATCAGCGAGGACGAGATGTTCACGCACTCCCGGCTGCTGCAGCTCGACGTGATGGAGCACGTGGTGGATCGGCTGTATGAGGAGATGGGACGCGGCACCTACCGTACGGAGCACTGCTCGGCGCTGATCCTCGATTATCGCCGGGCCGAGGGCGCGTTGAAGTCACGGCCGAACATGGGCGGCAGCGCGAAGGCGATCGCTCAAGCGGAAGAGATCAAGCGCGAAAGCTACGGCATCGAGCTGGGCATCATCCAGGACATGCTCGAGGCGGGCGACATCACACGCGCCCAGGCGAAGGCCCTGCGCCGCAACGTGTTCGTCATGAGTGTGGACGCCGACAGCAGCATCTGAACGGGGTGGTTGCGGCCGATGGGTTCGCGCGGGTCACAGCACGCCGGACGCGATGTCGTGCAGTACAAGCCATTGCCGGATATCCGAAAACTCGTCCAGGCTCACCGCATGGTCCAGCCCGCGGTAGCTTTTCGTCGTCAGCCACGTGTGCTCTTCCAGCCACGCGGCCGCGGCGAACAGCTCGTATTTGGGAATGACCGCATCGTTCTTGCCGTATCCGAAATATACCGGTATCTCGAAGTCGGCCAGCCGGTCATCCGCCGGCGCGGTGCCGGGCACGTCTGCGGGCGCGAGGAATCCCGACAGGTTGATGACGGCGCGATAGCGTTCCGGGTGCATGCGCAGCAGATGGACCGCGACGGCCCCGCCTTGCGAAAACCCGATCGGCACGACGTCGCGCGTCGCGGGGATGTGGCCGTCGACCCACTGGTCGACCGCGCGTGCGGCGGCCGCGATGTCGTGATCCAGGTCGTCTCCGGAAGGCACAGCGTCATGGAACCAGCTGTATGCGCCGGCCGATACGCCTTCCGGCGCGTGCAGGACCAGAGGCGCTCGCAGCGACACCACATCGTTGTAGGGGGCGATGTACTGCATGATTCCGGCGATGTCGCGTTCATTGGATCCCCATCCATGCAGCGCGAGGAACAACGGCCGTGTCGGCATCGCTTCAGCGTTTTCGGGTGACATCCAGGCATACTGCACCGAGACCGGATCGCCGAATCGTCCGGGAATCACGTCGGAAAGACATCGTGTCGTATCGTGTGCCGCTTCTTCGCCCATAAGCCTCAATATACGGCATCGGCATGGTGCCTGATTGGTGGTTGTTCATGAATCGCGCTCTCAAAACTCGCAGATACAAAAGTCGATGTATTGGAAAATGGCGGTTCTGATTTTGTATCTGCAAGTTTTGAGAGCGCGATTTCGATAAACTGGGCGCATGGGCGAACTTGACGAGGCGATGTGCGAGGCGATTGCGCTGGGAGAGCGCGCCGGGAAGCAGGGTGACGTGCCGGTCGGTGCCGTGGTGCTCGACGAGCGAGGCACGGTGATCGGCCGGGGGCGCAACCGTCGCGAGGCGGGGCACGATCCGTTGGCGCATGCCGAGATCGAGGCGATGCGTGAGGCCGCGCAGGCCCGCGGCGACTGGAATCTGGCCGACTGCACGCTGGTGGTGACATTAGAGCCATGCCCGATGTGCGCCGGGGCGTGCATCCAGACTCACATCGGACGCATCGTCTTCGGGGCCTGGGACGCGAAGCTGGGGGCGTGCGGTTCGATTTGGGACATTCCCCGCGATCCGCATGTCGGGCATGTGCCGCAGGTCGTCGGCGGCGTTCGCGAAGCGGCCTGCGCCCGTCTGCTCACCGGCTTCTTTGCCTCACGACGATAATTGCAGGACCGGTATGCGGGTTATTTCTTTCCTTGCGCAAGAAACACGCGATACCGTGGCAATAAATTACGTTTCGCCTACCATCGAGACCGTCATACATCAGACGCTCGGCGACGAAGGGAGCCTCGCAACGAAGCCGACTTATGAATACGTGCAACTGTTTTCCGGCCAGTCCTCCGACGGGTCGCCGCGACTGCGGCAATCGCAGGTGAGACGGCCGCGTCCGTTCGGCAGGGCGACGCATACAATACGCAGTATGGAACAGAAAGACGTCCTTAAGGCATTGCAGCGTGACCACGCGGCCGAGCTGAAGCTCGCCGCCAAGCGTTTGAAAGGCACCGCGCGTCACACTGAGATCATTCCCTCTCGCACACTGTCTGAGCTGACCGGGCATGAGATTCTGCTCAAGCCGGAGAACCTGCAGGTGACCGGTTCGTTCAAGATTCGTGGCGCGTACAACAAGATCGCGTCGCTTTCCGAGGAGCAGATCGCCCGCGGCATCGTCACCGCGTCCGCCGGCAACCATGCGCAGGGCGTCGCGTATGCGGCGCGCGAGCGTCATGCCAAGGCGACGATCTGCATGCCGCAGATTACGCCCCCGCTGAAAGTGGACGCCACCAAGGCGTACGGCGCCGATGTGGTGCTGTACGGCGACGTGTTCGACGAGGCGGCCGCCCATGCCGCCGAACTGGCCTCCACGCAAGGCATGATCTATGTGCCGCCCTTTGACGATTACGAGGTCATCTGCGGTCAGGGCACCATTGGCCTGGAGATTCTGGAGGATGTGCCGAACGTCACCGACGTGGTGGTGCCGTTGGGCGGCGGTGGCCTGGGCGCCGGCGTGGCGCTCGCCATCAAGACGTTCAAGCCCGAGGTTCGCGTGATTGGTGCGATCCCCGAAGGCAGCCCGGCATGGAAGAACTCGTTCGCCGCCGGACGGGTGACCGAGGCCGATCAGGTCGTCACGTCCGCCGAGGGCGTTGCGGTCAAGCACCCCGGCGACCTGCCGTTCGCCCTGCTCAACGAGTTCATGGACGATCTGGTCACCGTCACCGAACGCGATATCAACGAGATGATCCTGCTGATGCTGGAGAAGCACAAGCTGGTCATCGAGGCTGCGGGCGCGGTATCTCTGGCGGCTTTGGAACACCTGAACCTGCGTTCGCGCAAGTTCGCCTCCGCGACCGGCCCGCACGTGGTCGTGCCGATCATGTCGGGCGGCAACATCGATACGGTGACGATGGGTGCGGTGATTCAGAAGGGTATGATCGCCCGCGGCCGCATCATGAACTTCGAGGTGGAGCTGCCTGACACCCCTGGCCAGCTGGTCAAGGTGGCGCAGCTGCTTGCTCGTGAACGCGCGAACGTTATCGCTCTGGATCACGACCAGTTCAAGGCGTCCGGCCACTATACGAATGCGGTTTCACTCGGTGTGACCGTCGAGACCAATGGTCCGGATCACATCGACCATATTCTCATGGCGCTGAAGGAGGCAGGCTTCCAGCCCAAGCGCATTTACTGACGCCGTGGGTTTCCGCCGGCTTTCGCAGATGCGAAATGAAGCGGTGCGGCTTTGACGCCGATGACATGCGGGGGCGCCCGGACCATCTCGTCCGGGCGCCCCCGCTGCGTATAAGCCGGCCGTCATGGCTGGCCGTTGCATAGCCGTGCCGCTACTGCGCCGTTACTGTGCCGCAGAGATGGTCTCGTCCACCAGCTTCGGCAGCGCAACTGCGATGTCGTCGCGAATCAGACGCGACGCGAGACGGTCGCATTGCGTGCGCCCCATGTTCATGATGGTGATCGGCACTCCCGCCTGTGCGGCCACGGGCACGATGCTCGCCGCCGGATATACTTCCAGCGTCGAGCCGATGACCCACAGCTCGTCCGCGCGCGAGGCCAGCTTATAGGATTTCTCCATTGCGCCGTCCGGCAGGGCCTCTCCGAAATAGACGACATCGGTTTTGATCAGGCCGTTGCAGGGCATACCGCCACTATAGGGAAGCGTGCGGTGGCAATGCGGGTCGGGCTCTTCGTCCAGGCGGGCCATGATGTCGGCGGTGTCGTATTTCGCATGGCATTTCATACAGTGTGAGGTGCCGATGGTGCCGTGCAGGTTGACGATGACGTCCGGGCTGTTGCCCGCCTTCTCGTGCAGCGCGTCGAAGTTCTGCGTGGCGAGCAGCGTGAGCATGCCGGCTTTCTCCAGTTTGACCAGTGCTTTGTGCGCGGCTCCGGGCTGCGCGTTCCATACCGGTGATTCCTTCTGCCAGCGCCAGGAGTATTCGCGCTTCTCCTTATCGGACAGGAAGGAGTCGATGTCATAGACGCTCATCTGCTCGGGGTGTTTGGTCCAGACGCCATCCGGGCCGCGGAAGTCGGGGATGCCCGCCGACGTGGAGATGCCGGCGCCCGTCAATACTGCGATGTGTTTCATGGTTACAGGCTTACCACAGGAATGTGTCTGCCTTCCGGCGTTGAACGGTGGGTGAATGGCCGCCGTCCGTGTGGGGAACATTGCACAACACGCCGTACAAGGACGGTTTTCCTAACGATTTGGAAACGAAAGACGGTCTGAAGTTGCTATTGAAGGCGTATTTTGACGATTTTCGACACGCCGATGGAATGTTGTTGTTTCAACGTTTTTGGGTGTCTTGGGGAATGTCGATTTGCGTTGGTCGGCCAACTCGTGTAAGTTATCTACTCGCTGCCGGTTAGCGATGAACTTCTTCACTGGGGTTGCTGAGCTGGCCGAGTGGTGGTGGTTTGAGAACTCAAGAGTGTGTTTGTACTACTTTTTTGGTTGATTTTATGCCAGTCCGGTTCCCGCCTGCGGGTGTTTGCCCGTGGGTGCGCGAGGGCGCTTGATGGGGGCCGGGGTTTTTCGTGCGGACTTCTTTTCCTTATTAAGAAGTCGCGTCAATTTTTGGGGTCATCAATGGTTCCCTTTCGCGTTTTTTTGTGGAGGGTTCGATTCTGGCTCAGGATGAACGCTGGCGGCGTGCTTA
>ERZ1026978.309-NODE-309-length-30609-cov-6.260359_pt1 | contig 30609 bp, 32 predicted proteins | sample MGYA00519560_ERZ1026978 | MGnify/ENA primary metagenome ERZ1026978 (study PRJEB26926, sample SAMN06164401) | human gut metagenome | biome: ENVO:00009003; feature: ENVO:2100002; material: ENVO:00002003 | host: Homo sapiens | place: USA | collected 2012 ... | reverse complement strand
CTAGTCGTCGGCAGCGTCAGATGTGTATAAGAGACAGTGCATGAATACTGGACTTTTCGGATCAAGGTCAGGTGAGTACAGCCTCAAAGCCGCTCGTCGCGCACCTCAGTTCAGCAAGCGATAATCTACAGCTTAAAAATGCTAAAAAAGCCCAGAAATACGCCATTTCCGGGCTTTTTCTATGCCTAGAATCACCTGATTCCGATGGTGAAATTTGAGGAAATTTGACTTCAAATTAGCCCATTTTGATGGTTTTACCATGGGTTTACGGCCTATTTTTGAGCCTAATGGGTGGGAAAATGGGTTTACAGAAGGCCATTTTGGAGGGGAAATTAGCCCCATCGCATTGTTCAAAATGGAAAAAAGCAAGAGCGGCAGTCCGGCGCAGGAATATCTATTACTGCGGCAATGACACGTCAACGCAGTTTTTTTACGGCGAGTGTGGCGGAGGAACTGCTGCTGAATACCGAATTGACGGAAGAAAGCAAAGACCGTGCAATACATCTGCTGAAAGAATTTGGCCTTTACGAGTACAGGGATGCGCACCCGTCCACCCTGTCCGGCGGACAAAAGCAACGGCTTGCCATCGCCTGCGCCGTCTTTTCCGCCCCTGCCGGCAACTCCACCGCGATGGTCGTGCCCTTGTCCGAGCTTTCCTCCACCCAAACGGAGCCGCCGTGGAGATCGGCGATCTCCCACACCAGAGAAAGTCCCAGTCCCGCGCCGCCGTACTCGCGGCTGCGGGATTTGTCCACCCGGAAGAAGGGCTGGAAGATACTGCGCTGATACACCTCCGGGATGCCGCAGCCGGTGTCGGTGACGCGGAGCAGGAGCTTTTCCAACTCCTGAGTGACAGAAACCCGTACCGAGCCACCCGGCCGGTTGTACTTGACAGCATTCTCCGTCAGGTTGAAGATCAGCCGGTAGATCAGTGCGTCGCTGCCGGTCATAATGCCGTCACCCTCCGCCGTCAGTGTGACGCCGCGCTTATCCGAGAGCGGCGCGAGATCTGTGAAGATCTCCTCGATCATGGGGGCAAGCTGGATGCGCTCGTTCCGTGCCACCTGCTGCAAATTGCTCATCTCCAGCAGCGTCTTGGTCATCTGTGTCAGCCGCTCCGTCTGCTCGCGCAGGAGGGTGAGAAACTCCGCAGTCTCCGGCCGCACATCGGGATGCTCTGCGGAAAACAGCTCCAGCTGCGCCTGCATCAGCGCCAGCGGCGTGCGCAGCTCGTGGGCGGCGTTGCCGGTGAACTGCCGCTGGGCGGCAAAGGCGTTGTTCAGCCGCTCCAGCATCTGATTGAAGGAGCGGCTGAGCTGCCTGAACTCCGGAAGCACATCTTCGTCGATCCTCATATCCGCCAGATTGTTCATCTGCACCATTTCCACCTGAGAAGCAAAGCTGCGCAGGGGCTTGAGAGCGCGTCCGCTGACGAAATAGGCGAGGATGCCGCTGAGCAGCGTTACCGCCGCCGTGATGTACCAGTTGGTGGTGCGGAAGCGCCCCTGCACCCCATCGACGACGATGGTCAACTCCTCGTTGGGCGCTATGAGCTGCGGGTCAAAGCTCGCCGCTCCGCCCTCATTTAGGATCACCGTGCCGCCGCCTTGTAAACTGTCCGCAATGGTGTCCATATAGTACACACCGGAGGAGCACAGCAGCAAATTCATGGCCACGCAGGTGATGCCGATGAGCAGGACGGACATCAGCGTGATGCGCCACTGCAGGGAAAGCCGCTTCATTCCTCCTCGCCTCCCATCAGATAGCCCTCGCCGATGCGGTTGCGGATGGGGTCATAGCCCAGCGCGGCGCGGAGCTTTTTGCGCAGGGCGGAGATGTGGACGCGAATGGAATTGCTGAAGCTGTCCACGCTGTTGTCCCAGACGTGCTCCATCAGCTCCTCCTGACTCACCGGCCGCCCCTGATGCACCATCAGGTATTCGAGTATCCCCGTTTCCTTGCGGGTCAGCGTCAGCGTCTGCCCGTTGACGGCGGCGGTGCGGGAGCGGGTGTCAAAGCTCAGGTCTCCGCAGGTCAGCAGTACATCCTGCTGGGTGAACTGCCGCAATGTCAGGCTGCGGATGCGGGCCTCCAGCTCGGCCAAGTGGAAGGGCTTTGCCAGATAGTCGTTGGCCCCGGCGTCCAGCCCCTGCACCTTGTCCTCCACCTCGCTGCGGGCGGAGAGGATCAGCACCCGCGTCTCCCGGTCGGTCTGCCGCAGGGTGCGCAGCACCGTCATGCCGTCCTTTTTCGGCAGATTCAGATCCAGCAGTACCAGATCGTAGCGCTCCACGCCCAGAAGTGCCAACGCCTTTTCCCCGTCATAGCAGTAGTCCACGCTGTAGGCCAGCCGCCGCAGGCTGCGGACGATGGTCTCGCACAGGGCGCGTTCATCTTCAATTACTAAAAGGTGCATGAGAGCCCTCCTTTTTATTTCTTCGTTTTTGTGTTGCTTTCATTATAGCAAAAACAGATAAGGTTTGCGTTAAATTTTTCTTCTTAACAGGGACTTTAACTCCCCTGCGCTATGATAGGGGCAGAAAATCGGAAAGGGTGATGAAAAATGAGCTGCGGGAAAAAGGCTGCGGCGCAGATCGCGCTGCTGATGGCCGGAGTCGCCATGCTGTGCTTCGGCGTCTGGCGGGGCGAGGCAGCGACGGTGCTGAGCAAAGCAATCAAATTATGTCTGGAGTGTGTGGGTATTGGGTAAAAAGTTTTCAGGCGTTTCGCAGACCATGTCCCGCTTCCGGGGCTGGATACAGGCGGGTGCAACGCTGCTGACCAACCTGCACCTGCCGAACTTCCTCAAGGGAGGACTGTATCAGGGCGCTGGGAAAACCGTCTGCGTGCCGGGGCTGAACTGCTACTCCTGTCCGGCGGCCTCCGGAGCCTGTCCCATCGGGGCGTTTCAGGCGGTGGTGGGCTCGTCCAAGTTCAGCTTCTCCTATTATATCACAGGTTTCCTCATTTTGCTGGGAGTCCTGCTGGGGCGCTTTATCTGCGGCTTTCTCTGTCCCTTCGGCTGGTTTCAGGAGCTGCTGCATAAGATTCCTACGAAGAAGCTCTCCACAAAGAAGCTCAAGCCTCTGACATACCTGAAATACGCCGTGCTGCTGGTGATGGTTTTCCTGCTGCCGGCGCTTCTGGTGAACGATGTTGGCATGGGAGACCCGTTCTTCTGCAAATACCTCTGCCCACAGGGTGTGCTGGAGGGGGCCATCCCGCTGTCCCTTGCCAATTCCGGCATCCGGGCGGCGCTGGGCAAGCTGTTTACATGGAAATTCAGCATTCTACTGTCGGTGATCGTGCTGAGCGTACTGTTCTACCGTCCCTTCTGCAAGTGGCTCTGCCCGCTGGGAGCGTTCTATGCACTGCTCAACAGGGTATCCCTCTTCCAGATGAAGGTGGATAAAAACAAGTGCGTCTCCTGCGGGAAATGCGCCAGAGCCTGCAAGATGGATGTGGACGTGACAAAGACGCCCAACCACACCGAGTGCATCCGCTGTGGGATGTGTATACGCGCCTGTCCCACAAACGCCGTGTGTTTCCGCTATGGCTTCGGAGACGGTAAAGATAAGACAAAAGCAGCGGAAACGCTGCAGACAAACAACAATATCAAGGAGGAAACAAACAAATGAAAATGAATAGGACGAATACTGCCGGCAGAATTCTGGTGCTGCTGCTTACTGCACTGCTGGTGCTCTCTCTGGCCGCCTGCGGCAAAAAGGGCAACGACGACATGACAAAGCCCGACGGCGAGCCCAAGAACGCCCAGGAGGCGGCCGCTATGTACAAGGCCCTGATGGACCAGGAGAATGCCATTCTGATGGAAAACCAGTCCCTTTGGGAGAAGGTGTTCATGTCCGCCGACAAGGGCATGACCATGCAGGAGGACGGCAAGAATTACGGCGATTTCCTGCTGGACACCATTGAGTCCGCCAAGGACAAGTTTACCGCCGATGAGCTGAAGCTGCTGCGCCAGGGAGGCGAGAAGATCCGGGAGATCGAGCGCACCCTGACCGCCATTGAGGCCAAGTTCCCCGAGGCGGCTCCCAAGGCCCCGGGCAATGGTGACAGCATCCCTGCCGACAGCCCCACGACCCCCGGCAACGGCGACAAGATGCAGAAGTTCCCTGCCTTCGAGGGCAAGGACCTCAACGGCAACCCCGTCAAGAGCGATGACCTGTTCTCCAAGAACGCCGTCACCGTGGTGAATTTCTGGTTCACCACCTGCAATCCCTGCGTGGGTGAGCTTGGTGAGCTGGACGCGCTGAACAAGGAACTGGCGAACAAGGGCGGCGCGCTCATCGGCGTCAACACCTTCACGCTGGACGGCGACGAGGCAGCGATTTCCGAGGCGAAGGACGTGCTGGCCAAGAAGGGCGCCACCTATCAGAATGTGTATTTTGACTCAGATGGTGAGGCGGGAAAGTTTACTACCAACATCTTTGCTTATCCCACCACCTATGTGGTCGACCGCAGCGGCAATATCGTGGGTGAACCCATCGTAGGAGCCATCACAGAAAAGAAGCAGGCGGAGACGCTGCAAAAGCTCATCGAGCAGGCGCTCGCCGCCGATGTGGGCTGACCCGAGATTTAAAAAAGCGCCTGCTGTGCGCCGCTGCATTGCCCATGGCGCTCTTTTCCCGGCTGCACATCGACCCGGGTGACTATCAGAAGCCCGCAGCGGAGTCCATCCGGGACAAGCTGACGGCGGAGCAGTACCGCGTCACGCAGGAGAGCGGCACGGAGCGCGCCTTCACGGGCGAGTTCTGGGACAAGTTTGAAAAGGGCATCTATGTGGATGTCGTCACCGGCGAGCCGCTCTTTTCCTCCACAGATAAGTACGAGAGCGGCTGCGGCTGGCCGGCTTTCACAAAGCCTATTGAAGAGCCTGCCGTGGTGGAGAAAGAGGACCTGAGCCACGGGATGCGCCGCACGGAGGTCAGAAGCCGTGCCGGAGATTCTCACCTTGGTCATGTGTTCACCGGCGATCCGGAGTCCCCCAATGGCGTGCGCTACTGCATCAACAGTGCGGCCCTGCGCTTTGTCCCCTATGAAAAAATGGAGGCCGAGGGCTACGGATACCTCCTGTATCTGTTTGAGAAATGATTTCAGGTGCATACACATCAAGCGAAAAAGCAGGACGGCTGTTCTTCAAAAGAACAGCCGTTTTTTTCTGGGAAGACAGCGAATGGGGCGCGGGTCTATTTGCCCGCGCCCCTAAAGGTGAGCCTGTTTACTTTTCGATGATTTGCAGCGCTTCTTCCTCACGCCACCGCCTGATCTGCCATGTGGTCAGCGCAAGGCATCCGGCAAGAGATATACAGAGGGAGAACCCCCACAAGCCTAACACGCTGCTGTCGCCGGTCTTTGGGATTTGCAGCCGCTTCGGGTCGATCCAGCCCATCAGGCCGCCGGGAGCCTTGCCCTGCACCAGCTCATACTTCTCAATGAAGCGGTGGAGCATGGCGGCGATCTCAGCGCGGGTCGCCGTGCCCTGCGAGTCAAGCAGATTGCCGGATTTTCCCTTCATAAGACCGCTGCCGACCGCCCATTGCATGGCCGATGGTGATGATCCGATTCATATCGTGCTCCTTTCCGACAAAAGCCTTTTAAGTGGGGCAATAATGACAGTACATAAGTGTGAGATGAAATATTATGAAACAATGGGTGAATGCCTGCATTCGCGAGTTTTTAATCCCTTTATTAAATTATATCATGGAATGCGTGTTGATGACAACTGAGATTGCGGAGCATATCAGTAGCATGCACAGCCTGCCCAAGGTGCTTTTTGTTGATGTGAGGTCACACTTCGTCCTTTCTCCTCTGCTCCAAAAGCCAGGCTGTCATGTCCCGCAAAGTCTCCTCCATCGGGCGCGGCTGATATGCAAAGCGTTCCGACGCAGCAGCATGGCTGAAGCGACCGTTTGAGGCAAGAACGGAAACGGAATATGGGGTGTAAAACAACGGCTTTCGATCCTTCAGACTCCGGCGTTCGTAGTACGGGGCGGCCAGCTTTGCAAGACCCAGAGGCAGGCAGATGGGTCGATACTTCAGCTTTGCAGTCTTTCCCACGAGCTGAAGCATCTTGCGGATGGTGACATAGTGGCCGGACAAAATGTAGCCTTTACCGAGCTCTCCGCTTTCGGAACAGGCGAGAATGCCATTTGCCACATCCCGCACATCCACAAAGTCATATCCGCCGCGAACGGCTAAAGGCAGCTTCCCGGCAAGAAAGGATTTTGCCATTGAGGTGAAGCTCCCACCCTGTAAGTCGCCCGGCCCGATGATGCCGGAGGGGAAAACAATGCTGGCATTCAACCCGCGTTCCGCTGCAGCGAAGACCAACTCTGTTGCAGTTGCCTTGGTCTTGGCGTAATCTCCGTCCACAAGCCCCGGAGAGAATTCGCAATCCTCCGTAATGATGCAGCCCTTCGGCTTTTCCGGTATGGCATGGACGGAACTGACATAGACCATTTTGCCCACATCATGCTCCATACATTGCCGGAGAACTCTCCATGTCCCCCCTACATTGACCTGATAGAGCCTCGAACCGGGTCTGGACGCGACGGAGACGATACCAGCACAGTGAATCACACAGGTACGGCCGTCGGCATCCGCGAAGAAGTCTGTCAGCGAGTTTTCCGCACACACATCACCGATGACGGTGTGGACCTCCTTCGGGAGCAAATTGATATAGGGGTCATCATGCAGCACAAGCGCATGCACCTGCGCCTTGCGGCGTAATAGCTCCTCCGCAACAGCCCTTCCGAGGAAGCCGGTAGCGCCTGTAACAAGGTATTTATCATACATTCAAAAAGCCTCCTCTCTCAAATAAGCATACAAGTGTTGATTATCTTTCACAAGCACAGTATACTTGAGGGGAAAGACAGAAACAATCAGCACTTGCCATGCGGCCGAAAGAAAAGCAACACTGTCTGTTGAAGTGTTGATAATCTTTGTAAACTTTTTTGGAGGGGCTCTATATGGAGAAGATGGATGCAAGGAAACGCTATACGCAAATGGTGCTCAAGCAGTCTTTTCTGAAGTTGCTGAAGGAAAAACCTGTAAACAGAATTACGGTGAAAGAGGTTTGTGCGCTGGCGCAGCTTAACCGTGCCACCTTCTATGCCCATTACAGCGATTGCTTTGCCCTGATGGAGAGCATTGAGAATGAACTCATCGACGCATTTGAGAAATCCCTTCGCTATGTCAATTCGTTTGATGTGACGGCGCTGATCGAAGCCATCTACGATATGGTCGATCAGAATCAAACGGCGTGCCGCATCCTGATTTTGGGGAATACAAACTCAACGGTCCTCATGCGGATGATTGCCCTGGCCAAGGAGGACAGCATTGCCTACTGGCGGAAAGAGCTGCCCAATGCCAGCGAAACAGATCTTGAGATGATGTATACCCATCTGTCAAATGGTTTGATGCATGTCGTTGTGGAGGGCTATGACAAGTACAGCAAGGATGAGATAATCCGCTTTGTCAGCCGCGTGGTGAAAGCCAGTCTTTCACTGTTCCGATCGCCCCAAAGACCTCTTGCTTAACATAGACCTTATGCTTGAATGGTATAATAAGCTTTGCAAAATGGTCGATGGTCAAAGGAAAGGATGGAGCAGATTATGAAATCATTTCGGCAGACAATGCTGGCTATATGTGTTATTCTTATCGCTTCCGCATTCGCGGGCTGCGGCGCGGACACTGATTTGCCGGATAAGCGTCCGGCATTGGGAAAAATCGAGTACACGAACCTGAACGACAGCGGATCGAGGGAGCTTTTGCAGGGGCTGCTCTCTGGCGCAGGCGTATCAGACGGGCGTATTCAGAGCTTTTTCCGCCGTGTGGACCGCTTTAATGACAGCGTGAAGCAGGAATGGCTTACGGATGGCTTTGAGGAAGCAGAGCTGCTGTATACGAAATATGACCCTTATACAATGCAGGACGAATGGACGGCGAAGAACGGGACGTTTCCGGGCTATAACTGCCGGATCACCGCCATGAGCCTGTTTGGGGACTTCCTCTCCGTGAGCGCAGACTCTCAAATCAATGCCGGTGAAGATGTGCTGTTTGTGGACGAGGAAGCGCTGAAAACAGATCTCGATGCGCTGGGCGGAAGCAGCCTTGCAGATTTCCGCGCACTGTATTCCTCCATGAAGGCGGAGGATACCACGGAGATCAAGCGTCATGTACAAACCGTACAAGAGGAATGGGCTTCCCGCGGCGTTACCTTTCGGGAGAATGAAAGAATCCGCCTCATCACGGTATTCTTCCACGATAAGCCGACCGAGGAGGAATCTCTGCTGTTTGTCGGGCATGTTGGCGTTCTTTTGACGGCAGAGGACGGGACGCTGTACTTTGTAGAAAAGGTTGCCTTTCAGGAGCCGTACCGGCTGCTGCGCTTTGCCGACCGAACGGCACTGAGCGATTACCTTATGGGGAAATATGACACCTCGTGGGGACAGGATACGGCAAGCCCGTTTATCATGGAGAACGACAAGCTCATGGACGGCTGGCGTCCAAATACTGACGGAGGGGCATTCACCGGCCATGTACTAAGCGGCGGCGATGAGGAATACTGCAAGAGCTTCCGTAAACACCAGCCTGAAGGCTGATGGGTTGCTTTGCGACTACGGCGGTGTCTGTTGAAAAAAAGCTGTCCTGGGTTCAAAACTCATAATTGTTCACTTGAAAGGTTATGGAGGAGTGCCGGTGGTGGTAATCCTCCTGCTTTTTTGTACAGAGGGAACGAGTGAGAAGCAAAGAAAATGAGAAACCGCTTTCCTATGCAGCTAACAGCCTTATGTCGTTTTGCTTGGCAAACTGCCACAACGCAGCCGCAATAATTGGCTATTTTCACAAATAAAATCGGCAATATCGAGGGAGACAGGCGAGTTTAAGGACGGAAAACAGTTTCACAGAAAACGATTTACAGCATTTTTGGCGTGAATTATAATAAAAATGCCCTATAGTGATATTGGGACAAAAAATATGGAGGAAAGTAAGATGAAAAAGGTATTGGCCATTCTTTTTGCTGTTTCTTTGTGCATTTCCTCGCTTTATACGGTTGCCTTTGCGGAAGAAGAGATGAGCAACGAGATGATTCCTGTTTGCGTATCCGTACCTGAAGGCTGGGACGCTCCCTGCTGTTGGGCCTGGGCGGATGATGGCACAAACGCTTTTGAGGCATGGCCTGGCGAGCAGCTTGAGCCTTTGGATGATGGCTGGTATTACACTTATGTTCCACGCTTTGTGCAGAACATCATTGTCAATGCCAGTGAGGCCTCTGTCCAGACGGAAGGCATTGCGGTAGAGGCCGGCAAAGCCGTTTGGATCACGGTTGCCGATGACGCGACCGCTTCTGTAAGCTATGAAGCGCAGAGTATGGCAGAGGTCCCCGAGTATGTGGAGAAGTTTACAGTACATGCTTATGTGCCGCTGACATGGAAAAGCGTAAATCTTTGGGCATGGTCCGCCCCCGATGGTACCAATGCATTTGCGGCGTGGCCCGGTCAGGCTATGGATGAGGGTGAAGACGGCTGGTTCACCGCCAAAGCCCCTACATGGGTGAATTCTGTCATCGTTAACGGCAACGAGGGCACTGTTCAGACAGCCGATATCAGCATTGAGGGCAAGGAGCTCTGGATTACCGTTTATGAGGATCTGAGCTATGAGCTCTCCGACACAGATCCGAACAAAACGGCTGAAAATATTACCGTCCGCGTTCAGGTTCCCTCCGACTGGTCTGCTCCGTGCTGCTGGGCATGGTCTGCGCCGGACGGCACAAATGTATTTTCTTCGTGGCCCGGTGAGGCTCTGACAATGGATGGCGACTGGTATACCATCGAGGTTCCCGGTTGGATTAACTCCGTAATCATTAACGCCAATGAAGGCTCTGTCCAGACCGCTGATCTGTCTGTTGAAGTCGGAAAGGATGTATGGATTGTTGTGTCTGATGCGGAAAATGCAACCGTCAGCTACGAGGAACCTGCTGGCAGCGAAATCGTTGCCGCTGAAAAGAACAATACCGTTCTGATTGTTTGCGTTGCTTTGGCTGTTGCTGCTGCGGCAGCGGTTGCGGTCGTTGTTGTGGTAAAGAAGAAAAAAGCAAAGTAACGGTTGATAACAATAGTGCGGGTATGCGTTTTTGCATCCCCGCACTATGTATTAGAAAGGGGATATTATGAAACGATTTCTCGCCTTGACGCTGGCACTGCTGATAGTAATGACCATGGCGGCGTGCGGCGGATCTGGCGGCAAAGCTGCCGATCCGAATACTCTTGTTGTGTGGCACGACAAGGAGGCCGCAGTCATTGAAGCCTTACAGGCTTATCTGGATAAGGCGCTGCCTGATATCACGGTACGGTTTGAAAAGAAAACCAGCCTGACAGACTCGCTGAAGCTGGTAGGCAATGATCCTTCCTCCGCTCCCGATCTGTTTGTATTTGCCCATGACAAAATAGGCGTTTTTGCCGAAATGGGAATACTTACGCCTGTTACAGAGCTGATCTCACAAAGTGAACTGTCCGGTTATCTCCCCATGACGCTGGAGGCTGCGACCTACAACGGCAGCTTGTACCAGCTTCCTCTGTATTTTGAAACGCTGCTGTTTATGTATAATCGACGCTATATGCAGGATGAAGAGGTGCCGACCACCACAGAAGAATTGCTGGCGTATATGATAGAAAACACCGGGCGCGGTCGCTACGGCTTTGTGGAGCAGCACAGCACCGCCTATTACAGCGCTGCATGGATTCACGGCTTTGGCGGCAGCATTATCGATGCAGACGGCACACCGTTCCCCGATCAGCAGGCAGTCAAGGACGCGTTGGAGTATCATTTGAAATTTGTAGATCTGATGCCTGGGGAAACGGAGTATTCTACGGTGAATACCCTGTTTTTGGAGGGGAAAGCGGACGCAACAATCGGCGGTCCGTGGATGGTTCCCTCTGCCCGTGAAGCGAATATAGACCTCGGCATTGCTTCGATGCCTACCGTAGATAAAACAGGCAGGGCTCTTGCTCCCTACTCCGGCGTGCAGGGGATTCATGTGCTGACCTTCGCGGCACAGAACAAAACGGACGCCGTCCAAAGGCTGCTGCATGCATTGCTGGATCCGGAAGTGGGTGTTGTGCTGGCGCAGGCAAGCGGCTGTGCTCCGGCAAACAGCGCATGCTATGATGACAGCCGTGTATGTGATGATACACTGGTGCAGGCAATGCGCACTACCGCTGAAATTGCCGTTCCCATGCCCAATATCCCCGAAATGGATGTTATGTGGACAGTAGTCGGTAATTTGCTGACAGATGTAAACCTCTCCAAATCGGGGATAGACAAAGCCTTTGCTGCCGCATTGACGCAAGCGAACAGCTTGATCGACGCCATGCATTGAGGAACTTTCTATGAAACGTAAGCTACAAAAGGAGTGGCTCCGCTCCTATTTATGGTCCGGACCGTCCCTCCTGCTGATTGCTTTGGTAGTAGTCTTTCCCATCCTCTATACGTTCTATATCTCTCTGACCAACATGAACGTGTACCACTGGTTTGACTTTACCATTATCGGCTTGGAGAATTATATCCGTGCGCTGTTCGTTTTTGATTCCGGGTTTTTATCGGCGCTTCTCGTAACCGTTTTGTGGACGGTGGTCAATATGGTGTTGCAGCTGGTGATTGCCTTTGTGCTGGCAAGCCTTTTGAATATACAGAACTTGCGGTTTCGGAAGCTGTATAAAACACTGCTGATGTTTCCGTGGGCCATGCCCGGCTATGTCTCCATTCTTCTGTGGAAAACCGGCATGTTCAACACACAGTTCGGCTTGCTGAACCAGTGGATGGAAAAGCTGGGGCTGGAGACTATGCGGTGGCTATCCTCGGATGTGTCGGCGTTTATCTGCTGCACGGCTGTCAATCTTTGGCTGGCGCTGCCGTTTATGATTATGATTATGGATGGCGCTATGCAGAGCATAGACAAAAGTTACTTTGAAAGCGCTTTGCTTGATGGTGCCGGATGGGTGCAGCGCACCCGTTATATTACGGTTCCAGCCATTCGTCCCATCATTGCGCCGGCTGTTATTATCACCATCTTCACAACCTTCAAGCAGTTCGATGTGATCTATCTTCTGACACAGCAGGCTGGATCCAAAACCGGCGCACATGTGCATACTATTTTGACCTATGCCTACGAAAATGCATTCATCAGCAATAACTATGGATACAGCTCTGCCATATCCATCATTATCTTTGCGTTGCTGATTGCATTCTCCGCCCGGTATCGGCTGCAAGAGGAGGGTTCCAGATGAGCCGCAAACAAAAAGAACGCGTTAGCCTTACGGCACTGAATATTTTCTTTATTGTCCTGTGTTTTATTACACTGATTCCTATTCTCTATTCGCTTAGTGTTTCCCTCAACGGACAAAACACATTGCTGAGTTCGGATTTTTCCTTTATCCCCAAGAACTTCTCACTGGAAAACTACCGCCGTGTCCTTTTTGGTGAAGATATTCTCACATGGCTTGGCAACAGCGTTTATCTGGCGGTCGTTACTGTATCCCTGTCACTCTGTGTAGCAATTCCGGCTGCCTACTGTTTTTCACGGCGGCGGTTTCCCGGTCGCAGACCGATTTTGAAGTGCCTTGTGCTGCTCAATTCATTTCCGGCTGTCCTGTCGATGTTTGCCGTATACCGCCTGCTCCGCCCGATGGGACTTATCAATCACCGAACCGGCCTTATCCTGATCTATACCGGGACCATGGCGGTCTTCAGCCTTTGGAATATCAAGGGCTATTTTGACACGGTACCCGTGGAAATCGAAGAAGCTGCCCGGATGGACGGTGCGAATCCTCTTCAGGTGGTCACGCGAATTGTTTTGCCATTGGCGAAGCCCAGTATCGTTGTCACAGCTCTGATGGTCCTGATTTATGTGTGGAACGAGTATATCTATGCTACAACCTTTATGACCGGCGAGGAGAACTACACACTGGCTGCCGGACTGTATGCGTTGCAAGCAACGGAAATGAGCGGCAGCTGGCCGGTTTTTGCCGCCGCGTCCATTACCGTATCAATTCCGGTGCTGATCATCTTCTTCTTATGCCAGAAGCACATGACTTCCGGCTTAACGGCCGGCGGAGTGAAAGGATAAGCATGAAAAAAGAAGCTGTTTTACACATCCCCATGTCGCAGTACGCACATGGACTTGACGAAAAGCACATCGTTTTTCGCCTGCGCTGCGCCAAAGGCGATCTGAAGAGCTGCACGCTCTACTATGGCGATACCGCCTGCCGTGTTACTCCCATCGTTTTTACTCCTGTCGCCATGAAGGTGGCAGCGAGCGATTTGTATCATGATTACTGGCAGGTAGTGCTGGATAGTCCCTATAAGCGACTGTATTATTACTTCCATCTGAATGACGGTACCGAGCGGGTCCTGTATTACGGCGATGTATTTACCGATCATCTGGTGGATGACCGTTCGCAGTATTTCAAGCTGCCGTTCAACCACCGGGCAGACATTGCGGTTGTGCCTGACTGGGTCAATGACGCTGTGGTGTACAATATTTTCCCCGACAGCTTTGCCTCAGGGGTCAAACGCATTTCCATTCAGGATCGAGCCATTGACTATCATGGTCAGCCCGTACGCAGCAAATTGGGCGGCACATTGTGGGGTATTGCCGACAATGTTGACTATCTGGAAGAGCTGGGCGTGAACTGCGTATACCTGAATCCCATCTTTGTGGCAGGAGAGTACCACAAATACGATCTTTTGGATTATTTTCACGTTGACCCGTGCTTTGGCGGCGACGAGGCACTGCATCATCTGGTACGTGTGCTTCATGCACGGGGAATCCGCATTTTGATCGACGGCGTGTTCAATCATTGCGGCTGGCATTTTTTCGCCTTTGAAGATGTGGTGGAAAAAGGAGAGGCATCCTCTTACAGAGACTGGTTCTACGGTTTGAAATTCCCCGTGGTGTGTCCGGACGATCCGGAGGATTATCCGGAATACGAATGCTTCGCCTATGAGCGGATGATGCCAAAGCTGGATACAGCGAACCCTGCTGTGCGAGAGTACTTTTGCGAGGTAGGACGCTATTGGGTGAAGAATTTCCACATCGACGGCTGGCGGCTGGATGTTGCCAGTGAAGTGGACGATGGCTTCTGGCGGGCATTCAGAAAAGCGGTGAAGGAGATTGACCCGGATGTGCTGCTCATCGGCGAAGTATGGGAAAGCGCAGGGCACTGGCTCCAGGGCGACATGTTTGACTCCACTATGAATTACGATTTCCGAAAGCACTGCAATCTGTTTTTTGCGGAGCAATCCATTGATGCATCGGATTTTGCGGGACGTATCACGGATATGCTCATGCGCTATCGGATGCAGATGACTCCGGCGCAGATGAATCTGCTGGACAGCCATGATGTGAGCCGGTTTCTGTCTTTGTGCGGCGGAGACATGAGGCGGTATCGATTGGCCATTCTTTTTATGATGACTTTTGTCGGAATGCCCACGGTTTTCTATGGTGATGAACTGGGTGTTCAAGGTCTTTCAGAAGAAGAATACCGTTGTCCGATGCCGTGGGATAACGAAAATTCGACTCTGTGTACTTTTTTCAAGGAAGCCATCGCCATGCGCAAAAAACTGGAACCGCTTCGCTGTGGCGATTTCCGCGTGGTATCTGCAGAGCGCGGAAGCGGACTAATCATCTACGCAAGGGAATACTGCAATCAGCGTGTTACCATCTGTATCAATCGCGGCGGCAAAGCCGTTGATTTGGACGAGGAATACGGTAAACTGCATTGGAGCGAAGGACTTGACCACAGGAAACTCTACGATCATGGCTTTGCAGTATTTGTTGACGGTCAATGCTGAATAAATTATACTTAAAATAGTTGTATGATTATTCTGCATGGAGGGCTGTGTCATGGGTATTACGATTAAGGATGTTGCGGCAGCGGCCGGCACCTCTGTTTCTACCGTGTCCAAAGTGATCAATGGGCACTACAGTATTTCAGAGGAAACAGCGGCGCGGGTGCGCAGGGTTATGCAGGAACTCAACTATTATCCAAACGCCAGCGCACAGAGTTTTGCTAGAGGCACGACCAAAACGATTGCGGTTTTAGCAAATTTAGCTCCGAACACGGCCTTTCAGAATCCACATATGTTTGAGATTATTGCGGGTTTAGAGGAGTCTTTGAGCACCAGAGGGTATCGGCTTCAGCTTCGCGGAGTAGACCCAGCAACTGCATACGAAGTAGCCAAGGAAGTGATTTATCGGCAAAGTGCCGACGCACTAGCCATCCACGTTTCCGTAATAGCATATCCCTTGTCCGGATTGCTTACAAAATCGCACTTTCCTCACATCGTGTTGGGCGCGCCGAATTTTGAAAGCCAGGTGTGTTGGATTGATAACAACAATGTGTACTCCGGAACCGTCGCAGCGGCTTATCTTCTTTCACGGGGATACCGGAAAATTGCATTTATCGGCGGACAGTATTACGACTTTGGGTCGCTGCATCGACTGCAAGGTGTAAAGCAGGAACTCGAAAATGCCGGCCTGCAATTGGAAGATCAGTATATCTGGTTGGGAGAATCCACCCGCGCAGACAGCTTCCTTATGACGATGAAGCTCCTGGATCATAAAATCCTGCCGGACGCCATTATCTGCGCCAACAACTATATTGCCATGGGGTGTGTTGACGCTCTTTGCAGGAAAAACATAAGAATCCCACAGGATATCGGCATTGTTGCGTTTGATGACTACCCGCTCTCTCAAGTAATAGAACCTCAGCTCACCATTGTGGATATCAATGTAAGGGACTTAGGCAGGCAAGCTGGTAAGTTGATAATAGACATAATCAAGCATCCCAACAAGCAAATTCAGACGTATGTAACGACTTCAAACATTGTGGAGAGAAAGTCAACCAGACGCACAAATCAAACTTAAAACGATGAATGGAATGGAGTCAGGAGCCGTAGAGCATAAGTTTTAGGGTTTTTACACGAGATATTAAGGCCATTTGATGCAGAAGGAGGAAATATGGCATGAAGCGTGCTAGAGGAGTTTTAGTGTTCGTGCTGGTAATAGTTTTGTTGCTATCCATACCTGGCGCGACTGTATTTGCTCAAGAAACTGTCAATGACCTTGGTCCAGTTTCGTCCAAAGATGTCATCTATCAGATTATTACTGACCGCTTCTATGATGGCGACAGTACAAATAATATTCCGGTTGGTTTTAGTTCCAACTTATATGACGGAACTGGGGCAGACTTGAAACTATATCAAGGTGGGGATTGGGATGGCATTGTTCAGAAAATTCCTTATCTGAAAGGGATGGGCGTAACCGCTGTTTGGATTTCCGCGCCCTATGAAAATCGAGATACAGCGATAATTGATTATCAAAATGACGGGAGTTACGACACTTGGACCAGCTTTCATGGATATCATGTGCGTAATTATTTTGCAACAAACAAGCATTTTGGTACTCTTAATGAGTTCAAGGATTTGCGGGATGCTCTTCATGAAAACGGCATTAAATTGGTAATCGATTTTGTTACCAATCATACAAGCCGTGAAATGAACCCAACAAACAACAATGCTCCAGAAGATGGAAAACTGTATGAGCCAGACCGCAAGGAAAATGGAGAATTTGCTTTTGATGCAAATGGAGAACCATATGACTACAACAATGACGGACTGATTGAAAACTTGATCGCTGATCCCAACAACAATATAAATGGCTGGTTCCATGGTCTTGGGGACAGAGGCAATGACTCTAGCCGATTTGGATACCGGCATAAGGATTTAGGTTCGCTTGCGGACTTCTCGCAGCAACATAGTGATGTTGTTGCGTATTTGGAAGCCGCCATGCTGTTTTGGAGTGATTTGGGCGTAAATGGTATTCGCCATGATGCTACTCTTCATATGGATCCGTCTTTTGTAAAGGGTCTAAAAGATGTTGTGGATTCCAGAAAAACAGTTACTCACTTTGGTGAATTCTTTATTGGCAGACCAGATCCCAAATATGATGAATACGTTTATTTTCCCAAGCAAACTGGTGTAAACAACCTTGATTTTGAGTTCTACCGAGCAGCAAGTACAACATTTGGCTCATTCTCTACTCCAATGAGCAACTTTGCCAATATGTTGGTATATACTCAGGAGGATTACGACCATCCTAATCAGACTGTAACCTTCCTAGATAATCACGATGTTACCCGCTTTGGATATACCCAAAGGAGTCAGAAAGTCTACAATGCGGCGCTTGCAGTTCTGCTGACATCAAGGGGCATTCCAACAATCTACTACGGAACGGAACAGTATGTTATACCCGGTGATGCAAGTGATGTTGCAGGAAGAGTATACATGCCCACCGAATGTGGCTTTAGTACAACAACAACAGCATATCAGCTTATAGCAACCCTATCTACCCTGCGGCGCTCAAACGATGCAATTGCATACGGCACTACAACCGTTCGCTATAGTGATGATAATGTGATGGTTTTTGAACGACAATTCTACGATGACGTAGTTGTCGTTGCAGTCAACCGACAACCCGATAGTGCAAGCGTTATTCCTGCAATTCAAACAAATCTCCCCACCGGACAGTATTCGGATTATTTGGACGGATCCTTGTTTGGTACTGCCACGACTGTGCAGAACAATCTCATACCTTCGTTTACTATTTCTGGCGGCGGCGTTTGCGTATGGCAATACCAAGCATCCGAAGCGCCTTCCACGCCCCAGATTGGAGATGTAATCTCTACTACTGGACGTCCCGGAAATACCGTTCACATTTATGGAGATGGTTTTAGTGGGAATATCTCGGTATATTTCGGGACTACCGCTGCAACTGTTCAAAGTACAACCGCCAATAAGATTGTGGCAACTGTACCCGAGGGGGTTAATGCCGGACTCCAACCTATCACCGTGCGAAAGGGGACGGCAACTAGTAATGCAATTTACTATAATGTTCTGTCTGGAGATCAAAATCAGATAGTTTTCCATGTATCCGCTGAAACTCAACTTGGTGAGAATATCTATATAGTTGGGAACATTCCGGAACTCGGAAATTGGAATCCTGATAACTGTACGGAATCCATGCTCAACCCCAATTATCCGGAGTGGTTTCTTCCTGTAAGCGTTCCCTCTGGAACAACGATAGAATTTAAGTTTATCAAAAAAGATGCCTTAGGAAATATCACTTGGGAAAGCGGGAGCAACCGAACTGTAACATCCTCGTCTAACCCCTGTGGCGTTGTGGATACAGAAGTCTATACATGGAGAAACTAGCGCGTTGTTTGTGAAGAAACCATACGGTATGGTGGGATATTAAAGATCATTGTCGATCAAGAATCAGGAGTTCATTATCTGGTGGCAAGTGGCATGTGGCTAAGCGGTATGACGCCCCTTCTTGATAAAGACGGTAATCCAATCATAAAACACACATGAGGTAAAAACTATAAAAAACAGAATGTCAATCTTGTCCTTTGATCACGATGATCGCCTAGATTAACGAGCATACTGCCTAAAAAGGCAGGAGCAATGGTGAGTATGTTTTCTTCCAAAAGAGTACTGAGCGCCATCACAAACGATCCCCAATGAAGCCTGAGGCTGCGGCATTTGCCGCAGCCTCTTTTGCCAGCATGTAGGGTGTCCTGATGCATATCGGGAGAGGTTCTTTCGTCTCCTGATATCACTACTGAGACGCACTTTTTAGATACCCAGCAGCTCCGCTGCGTTGGTATCGGCTTGACCTTAAACGAAGCCTTTTCTATGACACCTTGCTCGTCGATGAGAAAGCTGCTGCGGGCGACGCCTATGGAAACCTTCTCGTAGAGCTGCTTCACCTGCCAGACCCCATAGGATTGGATCGCCTGCAGCTCCGGGTCGGAGATCAGAAGACCGGGCAGATTGTGTTTTGCGTAAATTTTGCGCGGGAGGCCTTCAAGTCCTTGCTGATGCCGATGAAACGGCGTTCAGCTTTTCAAATCCCACGTAGGCTACGGCAAAGGCACTGACCTGCAGGGTACAGCCGGGGGTGGTATCATTTGAATGAAAATATAGAACGACCTTCTTGCCGGCAAAGTCGTGCAGACTGACGGCATCGCCGTTTGTATCATATTAGGCAAAGCCAGGGCTTTCATTCCGGGCTTGAGCACGGCCCATCCTCTGTTATGGCTTATAAAACAAATCAGAACCTACAGCGCGGCCTTTTTCCACTTCCTGATCTTTGTCCGAAACGTTCCGAAAGGAGCGACGGTATTGACGTGGATGAATTTGTAAACCTCCCATACCGCTGTTTTGGTGGCGTCATCCGCCCACCTTCTCATGTGCGGCTGGAACAGCTCCTCCTCGCTCATGGAATCGATCATGGTCTGGATCGCGGCGATATTTTCATTTAATTTGCCCTTCAATTCCGCCAAGGATAAATGGGCGTAGGTGTCTGTGAACCATTGATACAGGTTGCCCAGCTGGTTCCACTTGAACTGCTCCGACGGTGTTTTCACGTCCATTCCACGCTTCTCATCGGCCTCCCATTTCAAAAGCAGTGTCGTCCACCCCAGTTGATACGCAAGATTCTCTGCCGGCGTTCTGTCCACACCGGGTACTCTTTTATCCTTCAGGGATTCCGGGACCGTATCAAATTCGGAAAGATACTTCTCAAAGCTTTGATGGATTTCGTTTTTGAGTTCCTCTTTATCCTTATATGTTCTCAAAACATCCTCCCTTATCGGTTCTCCGCCAGATATTCCTCCGCATAGTGGACAGCCACCGCGCCGTCCGATACGGCGGTGACCACCTGTCGCAGCGCCTTGGTGCGTACATCGCCTGCGGCGAACACGCCGGGGATGCTGGTTCGGGTGGATTCGTCTGCGATGATATAGCCGGACTTGTCCAGCGTCAGCTCGCGTCGGAACAGCTCCGTCGCCGGGGCACGTCCCACGCTGATGAACACGCCGTCGCAGGCAAGGTCATGTTCCGCGCCGGTGTTGACATCTTTTAGCCGAAGCCCCGTCAGGCGGCTGTCGTGCAGCAGAGCGGAAACGGTGCTGTTCCAGCAAAATTCTACGTTGGGCGCGCTCATCAACGGCTCATGATAGACCTTCGTTGCCCGCAGGCTGTCGCGGCGGTGGATGAGGTAGGCCTTTTTTGCAATACGGGACAGGGTCAGGGCGTCCGCCGCGGCAGAGTTGCCGCCGCCCACCACCGCCACGGTCTTGCCCCGATAGGGCGCGCCGTCGCAGGCGGCGCAGTAGTGAACGCCCTTGCCGACGAGTGCTTCTTCGCCGGGAATGCCCAAGGGGCGGGGCGACGCGCCGGTGGCGATAACCACCGTGCGCCCCTGAAAGACGCCCTCGCTGGTCTCCAGCGTCTTGATTTTGCCGGAAAGTCTTACCTTGTAGACCTCTGCCAGCTCCGTCACTGCGCCGAAGCGTTCCGCGCTCTGCTGCATTTTTTCGCCCAGCGTAAAGCCGTCGATGCCACCCTCGAAGCCGGGATAGTTGTCGATCTGCTCCGTCAGCGCCATCTGCCCGCCGGCAGAGAGCTTTTCCAGCACTAGGGTGGAAAGCCCGGCACGGGCGGCGTACAGGGTGGCGGTGTATCCGGCGGGGCCGCCGCCGATGACGATCATATCGTAGATTTTTTCCATGGCTGTCTCCTTACTGAGAAAGCGCTTCCTTGATAAACGCCTCGATGGCCGCCTTGGAGGCGGGCGCCACCACAGAGCCGATCACCTCGCCGTCCTTGAAGAGCATCAGCGTGGGGATGGTGTCGATGCCGAAGCGCTCGATGAGCTGCGGCTCCTCGTCGTAGTTGATCTTTCCGGCGACGAGCGTGTCTGCGTACTGCTCACCCACCTTGTCAAAGGCTGGGGCAATACGGCGGCAGTAGGGGCACCACTGGGCCCAGAAGTCCACCAGCACGGGCTTGTCCGCGCGGAGAACATCGTTTTCAAAGCTGTTAGTCGTAATGGTAAGCATCATAAAATCCTCCTATTTCTGTGTAAAAAGCTGTGTTTCAATATCTGTGATCGTAATGTGCGAGAGGTAGGCGGCGCATTCCTCGTTCATGTTCCGGTACAGCGTGTCCATCACTCCCGCCATGCCGGAGCAGATGGCGCAGTCCCGGTCAATATCACCGCTGTGCCACGCGCAGTCCACAAAGCGGGTATTCACTGCCTCCGCCACCTGCCGTAGGGTAAGGCTCGCCGGGTCTGCCGTCAGGCGGTAGCCGCCGTCCAAGCCCTCCCGGGTCTCCACCATGCCTGCCTTTTTTAGCCCCGCCAGCACCCGGCGAACACGGGTGGGGTTGGTGCAGATGTTCTCCGCCAGCGCTTCGCTGCTGAGGGAGCGTCCGCTGTGGCTCAGGCAGACCAGCGCGTGGACTGCCAGATTAAAAGAACTGTCCATAATTATCCCTCCTTCACAAGCTCATAGGGCCAGTCGATGACACCGCCGAAGTCGTAGACGCTCTGATACCCAAGCTCCAGCAGCTTTTGGGCGGCATCCTTGCTGCGGCGGCCGCTGCGGCAGTAGACCAGCAGCGTGGCTTCCTTGTCGGGCAGCGCCTCAGGCATTTCGCTCCCGATGCTTTCGTTGGGGACAAGGACAGCGTTTTCAATATGCCCGCCGTCGTATTCCTCCCGGGTGCGGACGTCCACCACCACGACCTCCTGCGAGGCCATCATCTCATAGGCTTCCTCGGCGCTGAGCTTATGATACGCCGCCTTGTCTGACATATCTTCTGCCGTGTCCGCTTTTGCCTTGGACAGCGTGCAGCCGCTCAGCAGCGCAAGCGAGGCGGCAAGTGCCGCAAAAAGTAATATCTGACGCATAATCAACCTCCATTGCAACTGTGTTCGCTGATGATACAGTTTATACTGTGACTATAACAGATACAATTGAGACTGTCAAGGCTTTTTTAAGCAATTTTGGGGCGCAAGACCCTTGTGGCTGTTGACAAAGAGAGAAATATGGGTATAATAAAGATGCAAGAATAAGACTTATTCTTGTATTGAGGAGGTTGGCAGTATGCCGAAATACGCAGAGGAGATATTGGCCGCCGTAACGGAGCTTCAGCGACATCCCACAGCGGAGCAGGTGTTCATGGAGATGAAAAAGGAGCATCCCAGCATCGCCATTGGTACCGTGTATAAGCATCTGAACGCCTTGGCGGAGGAGGGTCTGCTGCACCGCATCACGGAGTCGGGTTCGCCGGACCGGTACGACCGAACGGAACGGCACGATCACTTGATTTGCAGTCGGTGCGGGAAAATCGCGGACGTTCACCTGCCGGATATGCAGAGCCGGATCGAGCACGCGCTGGGGCGGGAGATCCTATCGTATGATCTTAAAATCCGGTATATCTGTCCCGATTGCAGGGAACAGGAAGAAAGCAACGCTGAAGGAGGCACCCGATGAACGCTAACGTATCGAAGTTGCTCAATGAGCAGATCAACAAAGAGTTCTACTCCGCCTATCTGTATCTGGATTTTGCAAATTACTACGCCTCCGTGGGCTTAGACGGCTTTGAGAACTGGTACCGGGTACAGGCGCAGGAGGAGCGGGATCACGCCATGCTGTTCTATCAGTATTTGCAGAATAACGGCGAGGGCGTCACCTTTGAGGCCATCGCAAAGCCGGAGTGGGAACGGGGCGATCACATGACGCCGCTGAAAAAGGCACTGGAGCATGAGAGGCTCGTTACCGCCAGCATCGACGCCATCTACGCCGCCGCATACGAGGCCAGGGACTTCCGCGCCATGCAGATGCTGGACTGGTTCATCAAGGAGCAGGGCGAGGAGGAAAAGAACGCCGCCGACCTCATCACCAAGATGGAGCTGTTTGGCGGAGACAGCAAGGGGCTGTATATGCTCAACAGCGAGCTGAAGGCACGGGTCTACACCGCACCCTCCATGACAATGGAATGACGCCGTCCCCCGATTCAGCAATCAAACCAAATAAAAAGAAAAGGAGATTAAACCATGTCACTTATTAACAAAGAAATCAGCGATTTTTCCGCACAGGCATATCAGAACGGAGAGTTTCGGACCGTGACCAAGCAGGATGTGTTGGGCAAGTGGAGCCTGTTCTTCTTCTACCCCGCAGACTTTACCTTTGTCTGCCCCACCGAGCTTGAGGATTTGCAGAACAAATACGCTGAGTTTAAGGCGGCCGGCTGCGAGGTTTATTCCGTATCCACCGACACACATTTCGTGCATAAGGCGTGGCACGACCACTCTGAGCGCATCAGCAAGATCACTTATCCCATGCTGGCCGACCCCACACATGCGCTGAGCCGCGACTTTGAGGTGTATATCGAGGAAAACGGCCTTGCAGAGCGCGGAAGCTTCATTGTGAACCCGGAGGGCAAGATCGTAGTATACGAAGTCAACGCAGGAAACGTGGGCCGCAATGCCGATGAACTTCTCCGCAGGCTTCAGGCCAGCCAGTTTGTGGCGGAGCACGGCGACCAGGTCTGCCCCGCCAAGTGGCAGCCCGGAGCCGAGACCCTCAAGCCAAGCCTTGACCTTGTGGGTATGCTGTAATGGAGATGGAACAGCTCTATGATGTAATCGTGATAGGTGGAGGGCCGGCCGGACTTACGGCGGCCCTTTATCTTGCCAGGGCACGCTATCGCGTGTTGGTGGTGGAGAAGGAGCATTTCGGCGGCCAGATCACTATCACGAATGAGATCGTGAACTATCCCGGCGTAGCAAAAACCAGCGGCAGAGAATTGACGGACACAATGCGGCAGCAGGCAGAGGGCTTCGGTGCAGAGTTCCTGCTGGCCGAGGTCACGGCTTTTGAACTGGACGGGGACGTCAAGACCGTGAAGACCGGGCGCGGAGAATACCGCTGCTTTGGCGTGCTTCTGGCCACGGGCGCCCATCCGCGTATGATAGGCTTTCCCGGCGAGGCGGAGTTCCGTGGACGGGGCATAGCCTACTGCGCCACCTGCGACGGCGAGTTTTTTACCGGCAAGGAGGTTTTTGTCATAGGCGGCGGTTTTGCCGCGGCGGAGGAGAGCGTTTTCCTGACCCGCTACGCAAAGCACATCACCGTACTGATTCGCGGCGAGGACTTCACCTGCGCCGAGGCTGTGTCGCGCGCCGCTAAAGAGCATCCGAAGATCACTGTCCTCTCCCATACCGCAGTGGTGGAGGCCACGGGCGATACGGCTCTACAGAGCCTGCGATACAGAGATTTGAGAACCGGAGAGGAAACGGTTTTCGCACCGCATGGGGATACCTTCGGCGTGTTTGTGTTTGCCGGCTACGAGCCGGAAACGGCCTTGATCCGGGACAAGATTGAGACTGACCCGAGAGGCTATATCGTTACGGACGGCTCGCAGCGGACGAGCCTTGAGGGCGTATACGCCGCGGGCGACGTGTGCGTGAAGGAGCTGCGGCAGGTGGTCACCGCCGTGGGCGATGGCGCAAAGGCTGCGACTGCGCTGGAAAAGTATGCCGCAGCCATGCAGGAAAAAACCGGTCTTCGCCCCCGAAAGCCTGAGATAAAAGAAACGAAATCGGCATCCGGCGGCGAGGCTCAGCCCGAGGGGATATTCCCGCAGCAGGTAGTGCAGCAGCTTGAGGCAGTATTTGAAAGGATGCAGGAGCCCCTGATACTGGAGCTTTGCCTTGACGAGAAGGCTATTTCAGAGGAACTCCGCTCCTATATGGAAGAGCTTGCGCAGCTCACACCCAAACTCACAGTAAGGAAATCTACGGAAAGCGCTGAGCATGTGCCGCTGGTGCGTGTGTTGCGCTCTGACGGCAGCGACTCCGGTCTCGCTTTCCACGGGGTACCGGGCGGACACGAATTTACTTCTTTTATCATGGGGCTTTACAACGTGGCCGGACCGGGACAGGCTCTTGACGGGGAAACTATTGGCCGAATAAAGGCTCTTGATGCACCTACAGATATGCAGATATTCGTTTCGCTGTCCTGCACCATGTGCCCGGAGCTGGTGATTGCAGCCCAGCACATAGCCGCCCTCAACCCCAATGTCAGAACTGAGGCATACGATCTGAACCACTTTCCCGCCTTGAAGGAAACGTATAATGTCATGAGCGTACCCTGTCTCGTGCTGAACGGCGAAAAGGTGCTGTTCGGGAAAAAGAGCATAAACCAGTTGCTGGACATGCTGGAACAGCAAGAGTAAAAGAGCCGATACCCCGGATCGGCATGAGGGATGATGGCCGGAAGCAGTACATATCATTTATTTGAGTAACCGCTGCCGACCCCTGCGCTGACAACGGCGTTGTGATAACCGGGGTTGATATGCGACTGAAGCCAAGGCAGACTGCACACAGGCGACCTGCCTTTTCTTCCACCAAGCGGTTAGAGATGGCTAACTGAAATACAGCGCAGAAAGGAACTCAGAGCTTGAACAAGGAAAAGGAGATCGAAACCGTTACCCTCATGGTGCGCCGGTATTGCCGGGGCGTACATGGGACAAGGGGTGAGGCACTTTGCCCGGCATGTGCCGCCCTGCTGGAATACGCTCGGCAGCGGCGGGACAGATGCCCGCACGGGAAAATTTAGCGGCGATGTGAGGTCTTGCGAGAGGCGCAAGGCGGCAAATAAACAAAGAAGAGATAAGGGCAACGGCTATGAAAGAACAAAAGAACTTTTGGGACAAAAATGCCGGTCGGTACGACCGCTTTATGCGAAAGGATGGGGCGGCGTATGACGAAATGTGTGCGCACATCCGGCCGGTGGTGAAAGCAAAAACGGTGCTGGAGCTGGCGACCGGCACGGGGCTGATCGCGAAGCACATCGTAAACGCGGCGGCGCACATCGAGGCGACGGACGCCTCCGCGGAGATGATTGTCGAAGCCAAGCGGAATAATCAATCTGCAAAGCTGCACTTTTCGGTGCAGGATATGTTCCGTCTGCCCTATGCGGATAAGTCCTTCGACGTGGTGATCGTATCCAACGCACTGCACATCGTGCCGCAGCCGGGGAAGGCCCTGCAAGAAATCAAGCGGGTGCTGAAGGACGAAGGCGTACTCCTTGCGCCCACCTTCACCCACGCGGGAAACTCGTTTTCCGGCAAGGTCAGGGCATTTTTCATGAAGCTGGCAGGCTTCCCTCTTCACGGCAGGTGGACGAGTGAGGAGTACCTGTGCTTCCTGCGGCGGAACGGCTGGACGGTGCGGAAAAGCGCTGCGCTGAAAGCCTCGTTCCCGCTGACCTATGCCGAGTGTGTAAAAATGGAGGTGTGATATGTCATTCTTTGAAAACACCCGCAAGCCCGTGGGCTTTGGCGGGAAAATTATGGTCGCCATGATGAACGTTGGGCACAGCGCCGTTGCCCGGTGGGGACTACAATTTCTGAATGCCGCGCCGGACGCCAAGGTGCTGGATTGCGGCTGCGGCGGCGGGGCGAACATGAAGAGACTTCTGAAAAAATGTCCGCAGGGTATTGTCAAGGGCATCGACTATTCGCCCGTCAGCGTGGAGAAATCAAAAAAGGTCAACGAGGCCGCCATTGCGGAGGGACGCTGCGCCGTTTTGCAAGGCAGCGTGGCGGACATGATCTTTGCAGACGGCTGGTTCGATGCGGTCACGGCCTTTGAAACGGTCTATTTCTGGCCCGATCTGCCGCGGTGCTTCCGGGAGGTTTATCGGGTGCTGAAGGGCGACGGGACATTTCTCATCTGCAACGAGAGCAATGGCGACTCGGACAGGGACGAGAAGTGGACGGAGATCATCGGCGGCATGACCATCTACAAGGACGCCGAACTAAAGGCGTATCTGGAGCAGGCGGGCTTTCACGATGTGCAGATACACAAAAAGAAAAGCTGGCTCTGCATCACGGCGCGGAAATGAGGGAGAGGCAGACCGGTGAAGGACAAGAAGCTCTTATTTGACCGCAGCTGCCATGTGCTGTATTCCCGCCCCTGCAAGAAGGAGATACGGGCGAAGATCGCCCTGCACTATCCGGAAGCGGAGCGGGAGGCAATATGGGAACAGGTACAGCGGCAGTATGCGGACTTCCTCTCCGACTGGCGAACCGATTTGGGCGGCAAACGGAACTTCCACAACGGTGTAGGCGGTACCTACGACTGCATCGCCATCATGAGCTATTACACGGTCTGCAAAGCCGTTTCATCCTTCCGTGAGATCGAGGAGATGGAGGAAAATCTGATTCTTCCGACTTTCCGCAAGCTGAAATTTGTGGACTGCGACAAGCCGTTCTGGAGGAGGCTGATGTACAGAGCGTTTGTACGGGCGAAAACTGGCTGCGACAAATGGCACGATTACGCGATGGCGGTTGCGCCTTATGAAACCGACAAGCCTATTTATTATGAATTTACATCGTGTCCGGCGGCGGAGTTTGCCATCCGGCACGGTCTTACGGATATTATGCCCGCCCTGTGTAATGTGGACTTTGCGTCTATGGAACTGCTCCATGCAAGGCTTATACGGACGAACACCTGCGTGAACGGCTGCCGGTGCGACTATACCATCTGCGGCGACCAGGACCCGTATGTAAAAGAACATCCCGAATATCGGGATGAGGCGGGCTTCAGAAGAAACAAATAAAAACGCAATGCAAAGGCGGTGAGACAAATGGAAACCTTTCTTGGAATCATGATCCCTTTCTTGGGAACAGCGCTGGGCTCGGCCTGCGTGTTCTTTATGAAAAAATCACTCGGTGTTTCGGTGCAGCGCGCCCTTGCGGGCTTTGCCGCCGGGGTGATGGTGGCGGCGTCGATATGGAGCCTGCTGATCCCTGCCATCGAGCAGTCGGAGGGCATGGGCAAGCTCTCCTTCCTTCCCGCGTTTGTCGGTTTCTGGGTCGGCGTGCTGTTTTTGCTTTTGCTCGACCATTTGATTCCCCACCTTCATGTGGGAAGCAATCAGGCGGAGGGCCCGAAAAGCAGGCTCAGCCGTACCACCATGATGGTGTTGGCAGTGACCCTGCATAACATTCCGGAGGGAATGGCAGTGGGCGTGGTGTATGCAGGCTTTCTTTCGGGAAATACGCAGATTACTGCGGCAAGCGCACTGGCGCTATCCCTCGGCATTGCCATTCAGAATTTTCCCGAGGGTGCGATCATCTCCATGCCGCTCCGGGCGGAGGGGGAACGCAAGGGCCGAGCGTTTCTCGGCGGCGTGCTTTCCGGCGTTGTCGAGCCTATCGGCGCGGTGCTGACGCTTCTCGCGGCGCAGCTTGTGATCCCGGCGCTGCCGTATCTGCTGAGCTTTGCGGCGGGAGCCATGCTCTATGTGGTGGTGGAGGAGCTGATCCCGGAAATGTCGCAGGGAAAGCACTCCAACATCGGCACGATTTTCTTTGCCGCCGGCTTTAGCGTCATGATGACGCTGGATGTGGCGCTGGGATAGGCGCGGAGGTGCCGCTGCTTTTGCGACAGCGACGACATCAGCTACGCCGGTCTGCATCCGAAGCTCGTCTGGCATCGGACGAAAACGCCGGGACACGGCGACGACCGCCGGGATTTTTGCATGAAGACCGTTAGAAAAGAAAGGAGTTCCAAGAATGACGCCTGACTACAAAAACTGGATCCCCAAGGGGATGCTGTTTTCGCTCATCGCGGGAACGGTGCTGTCGCTTGCGCTGCTGCTGGTTTTCGGCGTATTCGGCATCGGTGTGGGCGGAAAGCTGCGCATCGTGCTGGGCGTGGTATTCGGCGTCGCCTTTGTCGTCTGTGCAAAGTACACCGAGTGGTGTGTGTATGCCTATCGGAGTTTTTCCTATGACGGTGAGCGCAAGCTCTCAAAGCAGATCATTGACGGCACGGCGGAGCATATCACGTTGCCGGAGGGCGGCGTGGGGCTGGATGTGGGCTGCGGCAGCGGCGCGCTGACCATTGCCTGCGCAAAGCGCAATCCCCAGGGGAAAATGGTCGGTATCGACCGCTGGGGCAAGGAATACGCCTCCTTCAGCCTGCCGCTGTGCGAAAAAAACGCTGCTGCGGAGGGCGCGAGGAACGCTTCGTTCCGGCGCGGGAACGCCGTGAAGCTGGATTTCCCCGACGAGAGCTTTGACGCGGTGACCAGCAACTATGTCTATCACAATATCGCGGGGAAAGACAAGCAGGCACTTCTGCTGGAAACACTGCGGGTTCTGAAAAAGGGCGGAATGTTTGCCATCCACGACCTGATGTCGCCCGGTAGATACGGCGATATGCAAGCATTTATCCAAAAGCTCAGGGATATGGGCTATGAGCGTGTAGAGCTGATGGACACGACCGACGGCAGCTTCATGACACCGAAGGAAGCCAAACGCCTGATGCTTCGCGGCTCAACATTGCTGCTGGGAAGAAAGTAAGGCGGCGGTGACATCGGCTATGCCGGCCTGTATCCGAGGCTTACTTGGCAGAGAACCATGACGCCCGTTCACGGCGGCAGTCGGTGATCTTTGAAGAGCCGCCTTCGGGCGGCTTCTCAAGGGCTATGTGGTTAGAGTATGCTAACCAATAAACGTTCAAAGGAGGCGAGAGCGAATGTCTGAAGAAATACTGATCCGTCAGGGCGCGCCCACGCTGGCGGGCATCAAGACGGGGAGCTTGGTTCCCTGCCCCTGCGAGGATCGCGAGGCGTTGCTGTCCGACATCCGGAAGCTGAACCGGCGGCTGTCGCCCAGGGGGCTTTGTCTGCTGCCGCTCCGCTTTTTAGCGGGGCAGGCACTCCTTTACCTCTATCGCCCCACCGGGCTGCGGCGGGATCTGCGGGACGCGCAGGCGTCCGAGCTGCTGCGTCAGGCGGGCTACGGCGACGAAGAAAAAGCGCGCTCGCTATTCGAGAATACAGAAAATGCACGGAGATCTACTGCACACTCTGGCAAAGCGGCTTGAAGCTGGAGCAGCTTGCCGTTGCAGTTTGATCATATAAAATCATCAAAAGAAAGGAACTGACAAACATGAAATCTGCTGTTGTTTATTGGAGCGGTACGGGCAATACGGAGGCGATGGCGCAGGCTGTTGCCGAGGGCATGACTGCCGCGGGCGCGGAGGCTGTGCTGCTCACACCGGATCAGGTACAGCCCGGCGATCTGAACGCCTACGGTGCCATCGCCTTCGGCTGCCCTGCCATGGGCAGCGAGGTGCTGGAGGAAATGGAGTTCCAGCCCATGTTCGATGCGTGCAAGCGCAGCCTCGGCGGCAAGCGCGTGGCACTGTTTGGCTCCTACGGCTGGGGTGATGGCGAGTGGATGCGCACTTGGGAGAGCGACTGCGACAGCGCAGGGGTGAACCTCGTTTGCGAGAGCGTGATCTGCACGGAGACTCCCGACGACGCGGCGCTTGAAGCCTGCCGCGCCTTGGGCAAGGCGTTGGTGGAGTGAGAAATGATGCCCGCCGCTGACGGTAACTTCAGCGGCAGCTTGCGCGGTTTGCATTTGCCAAACAGCCTATCCGAAAAGGCAGGGACACCTCTTGCGGTGTTCCTGCCTTGCGCTGTATAGCGAGTATTGAAAAAGAATATGCGCAAGCATCCAAGACAGGTGAACAGAGAGCCTCTGCGTTGAGTTGGGCGAACAGAAAAATCGCAAGCCTCATTGACAAACTCAATATGCTCGGGTATAATATACCAGTAGTATATCTGTCTCTTATACACATCTGACGCT
>ERZ1026978.299-NODE-299-length-30950-cov-17.650882_pt1 | contig 30950 bp, 26 predicted proteins | sample MGYA00519560_ERZ1026978 | MGnify/ENA primary metagenome ERZ1026978 (study PRJEB26926, sample SAMN06164401) | human gut metagenome | biome: ENVO:00009003; feature: ENVO:2100002; material: ENVO:00002003 | host: Homo sapiens | place: USA | collected 2012 ... | reverse complement strand
CCATACCACAAAGGTAACAAGACTAATTTTATCAACCTACTTTTTACGTTGACCCCTGAAAGGGCTTCGGAAGTGAATAAAATTGATTCTATATTATGATATAACTATATTGTCCATGTAAATTCCCTATTGTTGAACCGGCATTTTTGGGCGCAAGTGTTTCCATTTTTTTAAATTTAAGTAGTTCATTAAAATTTCTAAACCCAAAAGCAAATATATAAAAAAAAAGACAAAACCAAACGGATGGGCAATAAATCTCGCTCAAAAAGCACTATCTTTGACGAAAACACTAGACCGATAAGAAGAATGGGACGATTGTACGACCTCCTGATGAAGGATTATCGCCTGAAGGAAGGCCTGAATGCCTGCATAAATTGCGGCACATGTACGGCCATATGTCCGGCGGCGGAATTCTATCGATATGATCCACGAAAGATAGTGGACATCGTCCAGAGCAAGGACGATGATGAAATCGAAAAACTGCTGAAGAGCGAAACCATCTGGTATTGCGGAGAATGCATGAGCTGCATGACCCGGTGCCCGCGCAAGAATGCTCCGGGACTCGTGGTCATGGCATTGCGCAACCTCTCCATCGAACTGGGATATTTCGTCGAGTCGGAGAAGGGCCGACAGCAGTTTCTGCTTACCAAAGACTTGTGCGCCAATATATTGGACTATGGCTACTGCGTCTATCCGCGCCGTTTTGATTACGCAGGACATCCTGAAGCCGGCAAGGTCTGGGAATGGGAAGAACAACATCTGGATGATGTGTTCGAGCGGCTTGGCGGCAATCTCGACGGCGAAGGTCCGGGAGCCATGAGGCGCATTCCCCAGGACGACCTTGACCAGCTCAAACGCATTTTCGACGAGACCGGTGCTACCGAGCGGATGGAGAAAGTGCGTGCGGCAGGATTGAAAAAGGCAGCCGAAATGGGCTTGACCGAGGACGAATTCATCGCCAAAATTTATACTGACAGCGATTCCAAACACTTAAACAGGTAATCTCAATGATTTACGAAGGCAAACAAAAAATCTGGTCAGATTACCAGAAAGATATTCCGGACGACCACTATTTTTATGTCCGCAGTTGTATCAGACAGAGTTTTTTCCCTGCTTCCGAGGCGGCATTCCTGAAGATTACCAGGGAAGAACTGGGCAAGGATATATTTGAAACAGAGCACCATACCACGTGCGGAGGCATTGCCTATCACTCGGATACCATCCCGCAGGAAACGGCGATGACCATCATTGCCCGTCAGTTCGCATTGATGGCGAAGAACGGCTATGAGAATTACGTCTGCTCCTGCATTACCTCGTTCGGACTTTACTGCGAGACGCTGGAAACCTGGCGCGAATTCCCGGAGCTGGAGGCTAAGGTGCGCGAAAACCTCTGGAAATCGTGCAAGCTGGAGTTCGCGAAGCCGAAGGTCCTCGTCCACGCCAGCGACCTCATCTACAAATACCGTAACCTCATCGCCGCGCAGGCCAAGCATAAGCTTGTCAATGTACATACGGGCAGGCCTCTCCGAGTGGTGGAACACATCGGATGCCACTATTCGAAGATGTTTCCTTCCAAGGGAGTCGGCGGCGCGGAATATCCGTATGTCCTGGTCGGAATGATTGAGGCATGGGGCGGCGAAATCATTGATTATCCGGAAAGAAGGCATTGCTGCGGCTTCGGGTTCCGTCAATATCTGGTGAAGGGAAACCGCGGATATTCATTGTCCAATACCCATAAGAAATTCGAGAGCATGGAGCCGTTCCAGCCGGATCTTATCATCACCAACTGTCCGGGATGTCCGTATTTCCTGGACAGATGGCAATATGTAATAGCCGAATCTACGGGGAAGACTTACGGCGAAAACGGACACGGCATTCCTGTCCTCACTTACGAGGAAGTGGCGGGGCTGGTACTCGGATATGACCCTTGGGATCTGGGTCTCCAGACTCATCAGGTGGGTCCGGAACCGCTTCTGGACAAGATGGGTATCGAATATGATCCGGCACGCAAGTATCTCGGCAAGAATGGAAAGGATATCGGCAGGCCGGGTGAGTGCATGTATTTGAAATAGCATTGAACATAATATGAAAAACAATATTCTCATTATAGGTGGAGGGCCTGCGGGCCTGGAAGCGGCATCGGGGCTCCAGAGGTTGGGGTACAATGTCATATTGATCGAGAGGGAGACCAGATTGGGCGGCCATCTGGCTTCGTGGGACAGGCTGTTCCCTGACGGGGCGTCGGCTTCCGCGAAACTGAAGGAGCTGCTGGCACGCATGGACGGCGTCAAGTGCTTCACTGATACGGAAGTGCAGTCAATCAACAGGTTGGACAAGTCTTACAATGTCATTCTTTCCAACGGTATCACCGTTCTCGCGGACGCCGTGCTGGTAGCCTGCGGCTTCGACCTGTTCAAGGCGGAGAAAAAGGAAGAATACGGCTACGGCATCTATGACCATGTGATTACCAATGCCGATCTGGAGGCTTGGTTCAATGCCGGTGTAGGTTCTGATGACCGGATTGCCAATCCGAAGAGGATCGGTTTCGTGCATTGTGTCGGGTCCCGTGATGAGAAATCCGGCTGCCGGTCTTGTTCGAAAGTCTGCTGTGCCACGGCGGTCAAGCAGGCGTGTGAGATGAAGCAGGCGTTCCCTGATGCACAGGTGTATTGTTTCTACATGGATTTGCGTATGTTCGGACGCCATTATGAGGATATGTATCTTTCCGCCCAGAAGGATTATAACATAAGGTTTATCCGTGGACGCCTGGCGGAAGTGTCTGAGAATGTGGACGGTAGCCTGCTGGTGAAAGCTGAGGACACGGTAGCCGGGAAGCCATTGAAAGTAACATTGGACCTTCTGGTCCTGATGGCGGGCATGAGGCCGTCGGCTGCCGGAAAGAGGGTAGGGAAGCTGCTGGAGATGCCGATGGAAGAGGACGGCTTTTTCGCGGTCCGTGACGGAATCCTGGCCGGGCAGCGCAGCGGCCTGCCGGGCGTGTTCCTGGCAGGTGCGGCTACCGGTCCGAAGACATTGCCCGAAACCCTGGCCGAGGCGAGGGCTGCGGTCGTGGAAATCGACAGATACCTGTCAGACGTGTTCCCTGATGTTAAAAACTATAAGACATTGCTTCGGGAAAGATGGTAGATTTCGGTTTCGGTCTGGTTCCTAGTTCCAGAATCAATCTTGACTTGTTCGACAGGGAGAAGTTCGAAAAGTTGGCGGCAATCGAGCCTGATGTGCGCAAATGCATGGCGTGCGGCAGCTGTACGGCTGTGTGTACGGCCGGAAAGTTCAGGCATACCAGCCTGAGGGAAGCCATCGAGGAACTTTACAATGCCCATCCGGACAAGGCGCTCGACCTCCTGAAGTCGTGCCAGTTGTGCGGGAAATGCACCATGGTCTGTCCAAGGGGCATCAATACCCGTCATCTCATCCTGTCCATCGCTAAAATTTACGGAACGAAATGATACCATTATATATGTTGCCTTTACAGACTGCACCGGAGGTCATTGACAGAATCCCGTCGGGCTACAGCAATTTCGTGATTCCGTTCGTGGTCGGCATCAGTTTTATGCTGATATGGCTGACTGCCGGTCTCATCAGGCTGCTGGCCAAGATTCCTGCCAAGGACAGACGTCGTCTCTGGAAGTCACTGTTCATCCCGAAGATCGCTCTGAAGAATATCAAGGACCTGTTCTGCGACTGCCTTTTCCATACGAAAATCTGGAAACGCAAGCCGCTTCTGGGCTACATGCACTCGGCGATTGCCTTCGGATGGTTCATGCTCATTGTCCTGGGACATCTCGAAGTGGCATTGTTCGTCCCGAAGCATCTGGCGTGGACTGAGGGCGGCCTGTTCTATCCGATTTTCTACCGGTTCTTCGTCTGGATCAATCCCGGTCATGTCACGTTGAGGGGATGGTTCTTCTTTTTCCTGATGGACTTCTTCCTGCTCTATGTGCTTACCGGTGTGGGCATGGCGATTTTCAAGAGGTTCAGGTCCATCGTCCTCGGCATGCGTCATACCACGAAGCCGTCGCTGGCTGACCGCATCGCCCTGTACAGCCTTTGGCTGATTTTTCCGTTGAGGCTTCTGGCAGAGAGCTTTACGGCCGATCTCAGCGGCGGAAGCTTCCTCACGATTCCGGTGAACCATCTGTGGCATCTGATTTTCGGCGACAAACTGTTCTTCATGCCTGTCTGGTGGGCTTATTCCATCTGCCTGGGCCTGTTTTTCGCCGCAATGCCGTTCAGCCGATACATGCACATCCTTACCGAGGTGCTGTGGATATTGCTGCGCAATGCCGGTCTCAAGCCTAGTCATCCGCGAAAAGGTGTGGCCGAGGCCGAGATTTACGCATGTTCCAGCTGCGGCCTGTGCCTGGATGCGTGCCCGATGAATGTCCAGAAGAAGAATCTCAAATATTCGTCGGTGTATTTCATCCGTTTCCTGCGTCGTCACAATGAGAAGAAAATCAATGATATAGCAGAGAAATGCCTCATGTGTGACAAGTGCCATGCGCTTTGTCCGGTAGGGGTGGATGCGCCGTCGCTCCGCAGGGCCCAGAGGGCTACCGTCAATAATTCATTGGTATACGATTATTCTTATCTGAAGTCGTGTCAATCGGAGACCATGGTGCCTTCCGCTCCTGAAGTGATGTATTTTGCCGGATGTATGACACATCTTACGCCGCGAATCATAAAGTCCGTGGAGAAAGTTTTCAAGGCGGCTTCGGTGAACTATGTATTTGCAGACAGGGACGGCGGAATTTGTTGCGGCAGACCGCTGATGCTGGCCGGCAAGACTTCTGCGGCACAGGAGACAATTGCTGCCAACAAGAAGATGATTCTGGAATCAGGTTGCCGGACATTGGTCCTCTCCTGTCCTATCTGTTATAAGATTTTCAAGGAGGAGTACGGGCTGAAAGACATTGAGGTACTGCATTATACGCAGTATATCAAGCGTCTGGTGGATGAGGGCAGATTGAAACTGAACGCAGGCGGGGAAAGCATTGTCTATCATGATCCGTGCGAACTTGGACGTGGTTGTGGCGTCTACGCGGAGCCTCGCAATGTGCTTTCGCAGGTCGGCACGCTGGTGAAGGCCGGCAAGGAGGGCGATGAGAGCGTTTGTTGCGGCGGCAGCTTGGGCAGTCTGACGCTGGATGCGCGTGACCGTGCCAAGATTACGGAGTCGTCGCTCGCGAACCTCGTGGTGAACAAGCCGCAGACGATCGTCACTGCGTGCCCGCTCTGTCTGATGACTTTCTCGGGTCCTGCCCTCGATGTGGTCAATGCCGAAGGCAATCCGGTGAAGGTCAATGATTTCGCGGAGGTCGTTTCGCGCAGTATTTCAATATAGCACGGTAGGATCGTTCACGTGGTCGCTTGAGAGAAAATCGAAGTGCCCGTCGTGGTAGGTCCAGGTATAAAGGACGCCCGTAGTGGCGTCTTTTATCGTTACTGTCTGGCGGAATACCCTGCTGGAGCGGATGTCCCGTTTCGCCGTGACCATTTCTCCCAGGCATCTCCATCCCGTTCCTGTAAATCCGAACACATATATGGCGAGACCGTCTCCCGAGGCGGACCTTGCGCCTATCACCAGTTCGGGCTGTCCGTCGTCGGTAAAGTCGTGCGGACCGACTGCATATTCATTGGTTTTCAATTCATTGGCACCGTTGTAACCGATTTTCGGGTAGGTCGCGGATGTCGGCATGTTGGGCTTTCCGTCAATGAAAAGGATGCTGCGTTTTCCCGCCGCGTCTTCCACGGCCGTGACAGTACTGCTGTTATAGTAGAATGTCATCACCTTGAATGACTTGCCGGATGTGCTGAAGGATGTTGCCTTGCCGGCAGCTCCGCATTTGTCCGCAATGAAGGAATATCCGTCTTCAAGTCCGGATATGAACGTACTGCCTTGTGCGGCAGCGCTTATGGAAAAGGCCATCGTGATGACGGCGGCGATAAGTCTGGAGTATTTCATAACGGCGCCAAAGTTACGGATTAATCGTAATATAAAAAAGCCGGCCCGAGGAGTCGGACCGGCAGGATATTTTGTGAGTTTGATCAGTTCACTTTCATAAGAGGAACATCGAAATGCTTGATGCTCACCTTCCCTGCTTTAGGATCCCTATGGTTAGGAGTAGAGTCCACGATAGGGGAGGCATTCAACTTATAGTAGAAAAGAAGTCCTTCACTATTGGCATCTACACCCAGCATATTCTCCTTGATCTGGTTGGCTGTACGTGGAACAGTCCAGAGACGGACTTCGCTCATCATACCGTTGAACGGACGTTCACCCCACATGAAGTTAGGTACGAGACCGATGCTGAATCCTTCAGTTCCGGTAACAAGTTTCTCCGGCATTGCGGAGAGGCCTGCCTCACTTGCTTTTTCACCATTCACGTAAATGGTAGCCGTGCCTTTAGGGCCATCGCAGACGAGCGCGACGTGATACCATTTGTTTTGCTCAAGCTTAGGACCGAGGAAATCCACTTTTCCTGCAACCTGAAGCTGATTCTTTGGTACTGTCGGAGTGTCACCTATACGGAGAATCAATACACCTTCACAACCCATGATTGTAGAGTTGTTAGTGAAATGATCTACATTGATGAGCGCCTCGTAAGTGCAAGACTCGAATTTGTCATTGTCGGTGATAGGTGCAGTAATATAGTCTTTACCTGCCCAGTAGTCTTGCGCGAAGTTGCCGAAGTCGAAAATCTTGATAGGCTTCTTTATGATGAAATATGAAGTCTCGGAACCTTTGATGACGTCACAAGATGATGATACGATGCGGACAGGAAGAAGATATTTCTTGCCTTCTATGATGGACGATGCGTCGTCAATGCTGATTTTTACAGACTCGGAGTAGATGCTGCCGGCCTTGATGCTGGCAACATTGGAAAGAAGCTTGGCGCCAGGAAGCGGCTCCAAAGTTGTTCCGTTCTTTTCGTTGAACTCCTTTATCGCAGATTCATCCGCAATCTCGTATGTTATTTCCACGTTCTCATCCTTGGCGGAAGTGAGTCGTGAAGTCAAATCGAAGGAGATTGCGTCATTGCCATCCACTTCAATCGTGCTCTTGGCATTCTCGAAATATACCTTGGACTCCAGCAATTTGTCCTCAAGATTGTCGCATGCTGAAAAAGCCATTACGAGAGCGCCTGCAGCTATATATTTCAATATATTTTTGTTCATAATCCGTTAGTGGTTATTGCTGTTATTCTTTGTTTTCGCCAGTCTGCTCCTTCATTCTTTCCTGGAATACCTGCTGGTTTATCTGGATAGCCTTGCGCATGTACTTGTAGTCAGGAGCATTGTCATAGTCCTTCTGGAAACGATAAGCTCCGACTCCGCCCTTGTATCCTTTCTCCGGCATAAGTTTCGCCTGTTCAAGGAGATTACCTCCGGTCAAGGCATAGGCCTCGAAGTTTTCGGTGATGATGATCTTCTCAGGAGCTGCAGCAGCATAGCTGAAGGAGTACCAATCTCTGCCGTAGTTCTGGACGATCCAGTAGTCAATGTATTCGTCGACCGTTCCCATCAATGAGCCAACGCTTCCGTCCACGCAAAGCAGTTTGTGTCCTTTCTTTTCAGGGTCACTTGCAGGTCCGATATATTTGCCCATCTCCTTGATAAGAACGACGATCGTGCGGTTGTCGAGTGTTCCGTCATGGTCGTTGGTACCGCTACCAAGCTCCCAGTCGATGTCGAAACCGTCCCACTCGCTGGTGAACAAGCTGTCGCACAATGCTTTCGCATAATTCTTGATGGCCGCGTCAAGTTCTTCCTTATTGCTGAAATCGTGAGATTTGAAGCCCCAGAAGTCCCAACGTGCAAATTTCAATGCCTGTGAAAGCTTTGAGTCAGGCCAGCTCTCGGCCTCAGCCTTCTTGTAGATATCGTCGTAGATATAAGCAGGAGTCCTGCCTTTACCGACATGGGATATGAGGCTGACTTCCATCAATTTGATACCCTTTACCTTCTGGACGAATTCCTTGTCGGCCTTCTGCTCAGGAGTGATTTCATATCTGTTAGGGGCACCTGACCACATGGAAACGATATCCATGCTGTCCGGAATTGACGAGAGATAACCTCTCCTCTGGGTTCCCGTAGGGTTCCAGTCGGAGAACCATCCGAACGCTACCGGACGGGCGTGATTCTCACTGGTTTTCTTGTAGTTGCGGAGGTTTTCGTAGTAAGCCTCGCTCTCCGCATTGTTCATCGTATTGTATCCGCCGATGTGGTCAACTTCCATTTTCTCCACATCTGTACAGGACACTGCAAGCATTCCTGCTGCAGGGATGATGAATAACAGTTTCTTTATGATGTTCATAATTATTCAATGATTAATTGTTATTTCTTGCAGTCCCACCAGAGACGGGTTGTAGGCGAGTCGTTGCCTCCGAGTTTGGAGAGAGCGTCCTGATAGTTCGCTTTGTCCTGCTCTGACTGGTAGAAGCTTTCAGGATACATCATTCTGCGGATTCTGTCTTCTTTGGTGACACCGTATCCTGTTCCTCTGTTGTCTCTGACCTGGTTGAGAACCGGATATCCTGTTCTTCTCCATTCTGTCCAAGCTTCCTGTCCGTTAGGGTACAGTGCAATCCATTTCTGGATCATGATTTTCTCGAGTTTCTGTTCGGTTGTACCGCTGAACTCTGTGGTTGCTTCCGTAGGAGCCGGTGCAGTGTAGCTGAAAATGCTGACAGCCTCCGGTTTGAATGAAGTAGTGAGATATGCATCTGCTGCTGCAGCAGAAAGACCGTTCTCTTCGAATGACATTTCCACACCTTTCTTGTAAAGATCGGCAGCATCACCGAATTCAGGCCATACGAGAGCCGCCTCTGCTTTCAGGAAGAGAACCTCTGATGTACGCATCCAGTATGTAGGAGTGTCTGAGGTCATGTTAGGAAGGGCAGCTTTTGCGTATGTTCCTTTCGGGTAGGCTGTACCTGAAGGAATAGGAGCATATTTCTCACCGTCAAAGCCGGTCAATGCAGATGGATATGTCGGGCTAGGCTTCATGTACTTGCCAAGACGAGGGTCGTGGTATCCGTTCAGGTAAGCATATACGGAAGTAGCCACGCGGCACTCTTCATAGCTCTCGGCAAGGTACTGGATGTTGTTCACGAAAACGTATCCTGCGCCTTTGCTCATCTGTGCAGCATCATTGGCAGCAGTCATGAGTCCTATGTGCTGGCTCAATGCTTCTCCTACCCACTGCTTCGACATTGCCTCGTCAGCATATCTGATGCGCATCGCGAGTCGGAGCATGAGGGAGTTGGCGTATTTTACCCACTGTCTTGCAGAGCCTGCGTAAACGGCATCATAATCGGCAACGATCGTAGAGTTCGTCTCTGCATACGGAGTGAGGACTTCGATGGCTGCCTTCAGGTCCTTGAACATAGCGGTGTAGACATCCTTTTCCGAATCGAAAGGAATTACGAGCGCCATCTCTCCTGCATGAGTGTAAGGGATAGGTCCGAATGACTCAAGGGTCTTGTGCCAGCATGAAATCTTGAGAATTTCCGCCAATGCGAATACTTCAGGGGCATTGAGCTTCTCGGAAGTAGCCTTTATCTTTTTCCATGAAGGAAGGACATTGGTATAAGAGTCTTTGTATGTGGCACTTAACCAACCGTTGTTGAGATAATATGTCGTATTGTTGTTTCCGCCGCCCCAGTTGTTGTCCTGGCCGAAATAGCCGCTCCAGCAGTCTGCGGAAAGATGGTATGCGATCTGATACTCGTTGATCATATCGGTACGGTCGGCCTGTGTTCCTACAGGAAGCACATATCTTTCCATAGTGGTAATGTAACTTCCGAGAGAAAGTCCGTCCATCTTTCCCATTTCATCGGTCATCTCGTAAGGGTTCGTGTTGATTTCCTCGTAGTTGCATGATGCAGCGAGAGAAAGCACGGAGATGCCGGCAAGGAATTTTATTATAATGTTCTTTTTCATTGATATCAGAATTTAAACTTGAGACTGAATGCATAGCTTCTCACGCTTGGCTGCATGAAATAGTCATTGCCCTGTCCGTATGTGGCGGTCGAAGGAGTGAGCTCCGGGTCGAACGGTGCCTTGCAGTAGATTACCCAAGGGTTGTTTGCCATGACGGAGAGCGTGAGGTCCTTCAATACGTTCTTGAACCACTTGTTAGGGAATGTGTATGCCAATGTGAGTTCCTGGAGACGGATGTTTGTGGCGCTGTAGAGGTAGTAGCCGGAGGTCTGGTAATCACCGGTACCTATCTTCTTGTAGTAAGTCTCTGCGTCTACCAAGCCCTGTCCAGGGAGCATTGCGCCGCCTGCCAGACGAGCATCGCCGGAAGCCTTGGAAACTCCGAATCTGTCGAGGATGGCCTCAGTGGATGAAGTTACCACGCCACCGAAACGGCCGTTGAGAAGGAAGCTGAATGTCAGACCCTTCCATGAGAAGGAGTTGTTCCATCCGAGCGTGAAGTCAGGAGTGGTATGACCGAGGTATACCGGCTCACCTTTCTCCAAAGTATAAGTGCCGTCAGATTTGATTTCCACAAATCCCTGGCTGTCCTTCTTGAGGAAAGTATTGGCGTAGATATCATTGATGCTGCCGCCTTCCTTGAGGATTACGCGCCCGTTCTCTTTCAGAACTTCAGGGATGTTGATCGGCTCAAGGCTGACGTCAGTCTTGTAGTCGTGAACCATCTTCTTGATTTCGTTCTTGTTGCGTGAGAATGTCAGGTTCGAGGAAATACGGAAATCCTTGAATTCATTGAAATAACCGAGGGAAGCTTCCCATCCGCGGTTTTCTACGTCACCGGCCTGCAGGTAGATCTGCTTGTACCCGGAGTACTCAGGGAGATTACCGAGGAAGGTCTGGTTGTAGGTATTTGAGTGATAGTATGTTACCTGTGCGCGGAGATTGTGCCAGAGACGGAGTTCGGCACCTGCCTCATAAGAACGTGTGCGCTCTGCCTTGAAGTCTGTGAACGGATAGATACCTGTTTCCTGTGCGATACCGCCCTTGATAGGTGTGGTGATGGTGCCAGGGGTAAGACCTGAACGTGAAATAGGGGCACCTACTTCAGTATAAGATCCGCGGACCTTCAAGTAAGAGAACCATTTAGGCATGTTCACCATTTCCGAGATAACTGCGGAAAGACCTACTGAAGGGTAGAAGAATGACGGGTTGGCGGTGTTTACCAGACGGGAGTTCCAGTCATTTCTGCCGGAGAGCGTGAGGTAAAGCATGCTTCTCCATCCGAGTTCGAGGTTGCCGAAAATGGCATTGTTACGTACGCGGCTGTAGCCACCGTCCTCGATAGGGGATGCCTTCGGGTTGTCAATGTTGCCGAACGCGAAGAGGTTAGGGACGAGCTTGAGCGGTCCTCTGTAGCCCTTGGTAGCTGACCAATAGTTGGAGTAGCTGTAACCGAGGTTGGCTGTCAGGTGGAATTGTCCGAAACCTTTGTCGATGTTGAGCATTGCGTCAGCATATTCCTGACGGTCCTTGAAGCTTGCCCACTCGTAAAGACCTTTGTTCGAGCCTTCCGTGAAGACGACATTGGTAGAAGCGTAGGCTTTTCTTTCTGTCTCGATTGCTGAGTCGTCGAAACGGTAACGGGCAGAAATGTTGAGCCAGTCGAGAATCTTGTATGTAGCTCCGACGTTGAACATATAACGGTTCTTCGTGCTTGGAGACATGTCGCGGTATGCGGTCCAGTACGGGTTGTCAGGTCCGAAGTCATCGTCCTTGATAGGCCAGTACTGCTCGTAGAGGTTACGGCTGGTGTTATATCTTTCGAATGATTTTACCGCATTCCAGTTTTCTCCCCTCGGGAACAGGTAAGCTGCCATCACAGGGTTCTGATAACGTCCCTGTGAAACCATGTTCTGGTCTGTCTGGTGAACGTAGGATGCTCCGAGATCGAGAGTCAGCTTGTCGTTCAGGAAAGTAGCTGTGTTGCGGAATGTGAGGTTCAACCTGTTGTACTTGTTGTTAGGTACGATTCCTTTCGCATTGGTAGAAGAAATGGATGCGTAGGTCTGGTTGTGCTTCGTTCCGGTCGTGAGCGTCAGCGCATTGATAAGATTTAGACCTGTCTGGAAGAAGTCTTTCTTAGGGTCGTAATCTACAGGGGTCTGGAGCTGGTTTCCCCAGCTTTCGTATGCGTCTTCCTTGTTTCCGTAGATGTTCTGGAACTCAGGGGTCATGTATGCCTTGCTGAATTCCGAAGTGGAAGAGAAGGAAATGTTGAGCTTGCCTTCCTGGCCTTTCTTGGTGGTGATGAGGATGACGCCGTTCGCTGCGGATGAACCGTAAAGTGCTGCTGCTGAAGGACCTGAAAGAACGGAGATGCTCTCGATGTCCTCAGGGTTGAAGTCTGCGATACCTTCAGTCGTAGCTTTGGTGCCGCCGATTACTTCGTTTCCTGTTCCGAGGGTGGTGTTCACGAGTGGAATACCGTCTATCACGTAGAGGACGTTGTTGTCACCTTCGATTGATTTGGCACCACGCATCACGACTCTGGTCGCTCCGCCGACACCGCTTGAACTGCGGTTGATGGTCACACCGGCGACCTTACCGTTCAATGAATTGACGAAGTTCGCGTCTTTCACGCGGAGAAGTTCGTCAGCTTTCACTTCCTGAACGTTGTAGCTCAATGCCTTTTCAGCTCTTCTGATACCGAGTGCTGTGACTACGGTGCCTTCGAGAAGTTCGTTTGAAGTCTTGAGAACTACATCTATCTTGGCTTCGCCATTCCATGTAATCTCGGTGTCTTCATATCCGAGGAGTGTGAAAATGAGAACGTTACCTTTTTTGACTCCTGAAATGGAGTATGTTCCGTCGGCTTCGGTAATAACGCCGCCTTTGCCGTCTTTGATCATTACGGCTGCTCCGGCTACCGGGCCTTGGCTATCTGTGACGGTTCCTGACACGGTTCCGCCTCCCCCGACTGGGGTATTTTCCTGTGCATAAGCATCAGGAGAGAACACATTCAGCCCCGCAAAAGCAATGATTGCTGCGCAGAATTTTAGAAATGTGTGCTTCATCTGTTTTAGCATAAGTAATAGTGATTGATTAATAGTTTTACCTGCCAATTGGTTTTTTTATTAGCAGACGGCGCAAATATAGTTTGTTTTTGTGACTTATGCAAATAACGTTTTACTAACTCTGCCTTTTTTCTTCACGTTACCCTCACCCTAAATCCCGGGTCTCGGGAATGGACCTGCTTTCGGCATGGCGGGCTTTAACGTCGGTGGTTCGCATTGCTGAACTTAAAATTTTTTCCGAGTATTTTTTTCGTGTCGTAAATCCTGATTGGGCTTGTTGTTTTTGTTTAAAAAACGGCCTATTTTTTAACCGTTTTTCAAAATTCACGAAAACGGTTAAAAAAGAGGCCGATATTTTTACAAAACTGCGTTGCCGGCTTTCGGGCGGGTGCGGGTGTGTGTTCAGAACACCTCGATCGTGTAGCCGGAGCGGAAAACCTGTCCCGGCGCAAGAGCATTGACAAGATCCTTTTCGTCGAGCGGGCCGGTGAAACCTTTCCTGTCGCAGCGGCCGTACCATGGTTCAATGCATACGAACGGGGCATTGAGTCCTGCCGGCGACCACATGCCCAGGGCCGGCGAGTCGAACTCTACCGATACGAACGGTTCTCCCGCGCAAGATTCCAGCACGACTTTTGAAACCTGCTGATTTTCAATGATAAGCGCGTCGCGGTCGAAGGTGGATGTAGTCAATGGCAGTTTACCTTCCGGTGTCTCCAATTCGTAAACATGCTCCGTGTCGGCGCATCCTTTTTCAGAAATGAGAATGTATTTCAATGTCTCCAGAGGCTTCATTTCTCCGTTTTCTCCACGTTTGTAAAGCCGGAATGCTCCTCTCTCCTCCGTGTCCGGATTGAAATCGGGATAGTAGAATGCCGGGTGCGCTCCTATCTGGAAATACATTGTCTTCCCGTCATTGTTGCTGACTTCCCACATTACCTGTATCTTATTGCCTGTCAGCTTGTAGCCGATTTTCAATGTGAATGCGTAAGGGTATTTTGCCAATGTTTCCGCATCGGACTTGAGCTCGTACCACAATGTGTTTTCGTCCGAAGAAACCAGATGGAAGTCCATGTCTCTGGCGAATCCATGCTGCTCCAGCGAGTATTCTTTTCCGTCGACTCTATATTTCTTGTCCCACAGGCTGCCGACGATAGGGAAGAGCACGGGTGCATGGCGTTTCCAGAAAGCAGGGTCCGCCTGCCAGATGAATTCTCTTCCGGAATGGTCTCTGATGCTCCATAGTTCAGCACCGTGTCTGTCTACCTTAATCGACAATATGTCGTTCTTCAGTGTTATCATATCATGTGTGTTAGTGAGCCTTCACAAATCATTACCGACTTGTTTTAATGAAAGCCGGTCCGGCAAATTTAGTAAAAATTTCAAGCTATATATCGTTTTAATGGGAAAATGTTAATGAGATTGGCGGGAATCCGCAATGTTTTGCCGGTGATTTATCACATTTTCCGGGTTGTGCCGGCGGCTAATGGTAAAATTGTCGGATGAATTCCAATCATATAACGTATGAACCCGCTTCCAGTAACCGTCGGGCGGGACGCGGCCACGCTCTGTTTTTAGAGATGCTGATTGTCAATGAGTTATAAAACGTGGCGTGGAAACGCAGCCAAAAAACGCCCTCGTTTCCACGCTACGGTAGGATTGGTATTTGATTAGCAATAAGTTACAGAATCGGGCGTGGCTGCGTCCCGCTGGGTTGTCTTGGCGGCAATCCCGGAGACGTTTTACTTCGTCCTGGCAGTGGGATTGTGGCAACCTTGGATATGCTTACCGCTTCCTCCCGACAGCCTTGTACGAAAAAAAAGCCCAGCGCAAAGCGCTTAGCTTCAATTTGTTCGCGGAGAGAGATGGATTCGAACCTATGCTTTCAGAAAATATCATAAAATTGCAAATTACTGATAATCATATACTATCTACAATACGGAGTAAATCTAAATCTTTCTAAATGCCTTTTGCTATTTCAATTTTTGGGTGTAGAAATTCAAACGCACCCAAATATGAATATCAAACGTAACATCATTTTTGCATTGGAGGGCCGGAAGAAGAACGGTGTGCCAATCGTGGAGAACGTGCCTATCCGTATGCGTGTCATATACGCAAGCCAACGCATCGAGTTTACAACAGGCTACCGGATTGACGTAGCCAAATGGGATGCCGACAAACAACGGGTAAAGAATGGATGCACCAACAAGCTGAAACAAAGCGCATCCGAAATCAACGCGGACCTACTGAAATACTATGCTGAAATGCAAAACGTGTTCAAGGAGTTTGAGGTACAGGAAACCATGCCCACCACCCAAAAGCTAAAGGATGCGTTCAATCTACGGATGAAAGACAACAATGAAGAACAGTAGGAAGAAGCGCGGATAAGTTTTTGGGAGGTGTTCGATGAGTTTGTAAAAGAGTGTGGCAACCAGAATAATTGGACGGCATCCACCTACGAGAAATTCTCAGCAGTGAAAAACCACCTCAAAGAGTTCAAGGAAGATGTAACCTTTGAATACTTCAACGAGTTCGGGTTAAACGAATATGTCAATTTCTTGCGTGATAAGAAAGACATGAGGAACAGCACCATCGGCAAACAAATGGGATTTCTCAAATGGTTCCTGCGCTGGAGTTTCAAAAAAGGACATCATCAGAACATTGCATACGATACATTCAAACCCAAATTAAAAACCACCTCTAAAAAGGTAATATTCCTGACTTGGGACGAATTGAACAGACTGAAAGATTACCAGATACCGAAAGACAAGCAATATTTGGAACGTGTCAGGGATGTCTTTCTATTCTGTTGCTTCACAAGTCTGCGATACTCGGATGTTCGTAATCTGAAAAGAAGCGATGTGAAACCCGACCACATTGAAGTTACCACAGTCAAAACGGCAGACAGTCTGAATATTGAACTGAACAAATACAGTAAAGCCATACTTGAAAAATACAAGGAAGTCCATTTTGAAAACCACATGGCATTGCCTGTCATCAGCAACCAAAAGATGAACGATTATTTGAAAGAGTTGGGGGAACTCGCTGAAATCAACGAGCCTGTAAGGGAAACCTACTACAAAGGGAATGAGCGTATAGATGAAGTCACCCCAAAATACGCATTGCTAAGCACCCATGCAGGAAGAAGAACATTCATTTGCAATGCGCTGGCTCTCGGTATTCCGGCACAGGTCGTAATGAAATGGACGGGACACAGTGACTATAAAGCCATGAAACCCTACATTGACATAGCGGATGATATTAAGGCAAATGCCATGAACAAGTTTAACCAACTATAAAAGTATCAATCAGTTTCATGGATTATCCGCTATTTGAATTATATTTGCGACAACAATAGACATTGGAACATGGAAAACAACAAAGAACATCATATAGAAAGAACGAACTTTGACGCATTTGTTCATGCTGTCGGTTCGGAAATAGAACAGGCGCAAGTCAGGCTGATTACCGCAGCCAATGCGCAAATGCTGTTCCATTATTGGAAAATAGGAAACTATATCCTGTATCATCAGAACTTACAAGGCTGGGGAAGCAAAATCATCAAGCAACTGGCAAAGGCTATCCGGCTCAATTACCCTGAAAAGAAAGGCTATTCGGAACGTAACCTTACTTATATGTGCCAATTCGCACGGTCATATCCGCTGAACGTGCTACGAAGTTTCATTGATACGGATGCAAGGCTATCTGTTCCAAGCATACAGAAGGTCGCAGATGAAGTCTTGAAACTAAACAACGGACAATTTACGCAAGAACTTACTGCGCAAATACAATCCACTGATAGTCAGTTGTTAGAATTTACGCAAGAACCTCTTGCGCAAATTCAGAATGTTGCCAAAACTGTATCTGCCATTTACCGGATAACGATTGAGGATATAGAAAAATTATTTTTGGCATCCCCTGTTGCCAGAATAAATTGGGCAAGTCATGTAATTATGCTCAATAATTCGCTTCCATTAGGTGTAAAATATTGGTACATGAAACAATCGGTAGAAATGGGTTGGAGCAGCAATGTTCTTAAAATACAAATTGAAACCAACCTATATAACAGACAAATCAGTAACAACAAGGTAAACAATTTTACAGCCACACTTCCAGCACCACAAAGCGACCTTGCCAATTACCTGTTGAAAGACCCGTATATCTTCGATTTGGCAGGAGCGAAAGAAAAGGCAGACGAAAGGGACATAGAGGAACAACTGGTAAAACACGTTACCCGTTATTTGTTGGAAATGGGCAACGGTTTTGCCTTTGTCGCCCGGCAGAAGCATTTTCAAATTGGCAACAGCGATTTCTTTGCCGACTTGATTCTATATTCCATTCCGCTACACGCATACATTGTAGTGGAATTAAAGGCTACTCCATTCAAGCCGGAGTATGCAGGACAACTGAACTTCTACATCAATGTGGTGGATGACAAACTGAGGGGAGAAAATGACAACAAGACTATCGGGCTGTTGCTGTGCAAGGGAAAAGATGAAGTTGTGGCACAATACGCTTTGACAGGCTACGACCAGCCGATAGGTATCAGTGATTACCAGTTGAGCAAGGCTATACCCGAAAATTTGAAATCAGCTTTGCCAAGTGTGGAAGAGGTGGAAGAAGAACTGGCATCTTTCCTTGACAAGGACAATAATCCCCAAAATTGAGGTCTATGGCAGGAGAGATTAACAAACTGATTCCCCTATACGGAGAACTCAACAGGATATATAATGATTGGGTGACCAATTATGCTTTTTCTTTTGACAAGCAAAAATTCATCACCGATTTTTACAGGCAGCACAATGATACAAAGGCTTTTGAATCCGCTATCCTTGAACTGGTACTTGACAAGCATAAAGAACAATACACATTGATTCTCAATAGTTTAAAAATCGAAATAGAAAAGAATATACGGGCTTATGAAACAAAACCGCTGAATGATGACATCATAAAGCGTGTGTGTTTTCACTACGCAGACAGACGTAATTCTGCAATTAGAGACCAGTTGGAGATTACCACCAAGTTGCACGAGCCTTTGAATGACGCATACCACAGATATGATTTCATTGGTTTTCGGGAGCATACGGACGAAGAAGAAATACAGGCAGAAAAGGAATATGAACGCTGCAAGGCTGAATACGACAAGGAAAAGAAGGAATTGGATAAACTCTATGAACTGCAAAAGCAAGACCAGAAAGAGGCTTTTCAATATATCGAAAACCTTTCCAGTGATGTTTACCGCCTAAGCCTTCTTTTCATGGAAGTCCTGAAAAAATACCTTCCTGATGATGTGGAAGAAAAACGACCGGAGGAATCAGTCGAGCAAAATGCGCAAGAAGAAGTACAGAATACACCGGAGGAACAGCATGAATATTTTGACATGAAGCCGCTTTCGCCTATTTATGAAACCTGTGTCGGGGAACAGTTCGAAGCCATTACCATAGCGGACTTCTATGCCAATATAAATCTGTACCCCTGCAAGAACAGATTAAAAATCAAGGCAAGGGAAAAGATACGGGTGTGTTACCTGATATTCCTGATGAGTGAAAAACTATCCAAGCAATACAGGGACGAATGGCGAGACAAGATATTGAAACTACTGGATATTGACGAGAGCTATTACAGATCGAAGTACAAAGAACCCGTTTCCGATTTTCCAAGTGATAGCAACCAGAAATTCGCCAAAGAAATGGAAAGCATATTCAGATAATTCGTGATACATCCTGACATTCCATGAAATTACCACTTTTACCACTCAAATTAATTTTTGAGTGGTATTTTTATTCTCTGATATTCAGATGAATAATAAGACATTCCATTTACATTAACCACATCCTTACCACTTATAACCCTACCTAATTTTGCATCGTTCGAGAACATAGATAACAGCCAGTGCGCAGGGCTGATTGTTTAACGACTAAATAGATTGGACGATGACAAATCTTCAAGAGTTATTATTAAAACCCGTCTGGCAGATGACAGGCGAAGAGTTCATATTCCTAAGCAAGCACGCTTCCAACCAAACGGAAGCGCAACCGCAGCCCATCACGGACATGGAAAGGAAGTATGTGTACGGAATACCGGGCATTGCCAAACTGTTCGGGTGCAGCCTGCCCACCGCCAACCGTATAAAGAAAAGCGGAAAGATTGACAAAGCCATTACGCAAATAGGGCGCAAGATTATCGTTGATGCGGAACTTGCCCTTGAACTGGCCGGAAAGAAAACCGGAGGACGAAAATAACGGGAGGTGTACTTATGGATTATATGAAAGACAACAAGGAAATATCGGCAGAAGAAGCCGTAATCCTTTGGCAAGCCTCACGTTTGAGCCTGTCGAAAAGTTATGAAAAAGCACCGGAGATTCTCAAAGTACATGGTTCCGTCATAGGGACATTGGGGAATTTCAGTGCATCCATCGGCAAAGCCAAGAGCAAAAAGACGTTCAATGTGTCGGCTATCGTAGCCGCCGCATTGAAGAACGGCACAGTGCTGCGATATGTGGCTGAACTTCCGGAAGACAAACGGAAAATCCTTTATGTGGACACGGAACAAAGCCCTTATCATTGCCTGAAAGTCATGAAACGTATTTTGCGGATGGCCGGGCTTCCCGATGACAGGGACAATGAAAATCTTGAATTTCTTGCTTTGAGGAAATACACGCCCGAACAGCGTATCAGGATTGCAGAGCAGGCTATCTACAATACCCCCAACATAGCCCTTGTAATCATAGACGGTATTCGTGATATGGTATATGACATCAACAGCCCCGGCGAATCCACACGCATCATATCCAAACTGATGCAGTGGACGGACGACAGGCAGATACATATCCATACGATACTGCATCAGAACAAAGGGGATGAAAATGCGAGAGGGCATATCGGTACTGAACTGAACAACAAGGCAGAAACCGTACTCCTTGTGGAAAAGGACAAGAACAACGGGGATATAAGTAAAGTATCAGCCATGCACATAAGGGCAATGGACTTCGAGCCTTTCGCATTCCGTATCAACGACAATGCCCTGCCCGAACTCATGGAGGGTTACAAGCCCGAAGCCAAGAAACCGGGAAGGCCGGAAGAGGAAAAGTTTGACCCTTACAGGCACATCACCGAACAACAGCACCGCATCGCACTGGAAGCGGTTTTCGGACTGAAAGAGGAATATGGCTACAAGGAGCTGGAAAATGCCTTAATCAAAAGCTATACGTCAATAGGTGTAAAGCTGAACCATCAAAAGGCGGTACCGCTCATCACCATGCTTCGCAACAAACGGATGATAGTGCAGGAGAACGGCAGGAAATACACGTTCATGCCCGACTTCCACTATTAGCCTGTTGTTTGTAATCGCTTCACTTTATTCTGTGGGTCTATATATTAGGAATAAAGCGAAGCGGTTGCAGGAAGTACAAAACCACTTCACTTTACTACCGTATCCTATATATACGAAAATAAAGTGAAGTGGTTATACAGACCGTACTTCTTAAAATGGTACGGGCGAAAAGAAAAACGAATCAATTTAGCAACCAATTTACCAACTACTAAAACAATCATTTTATGGATATACAGACAGCCAAGCAAATCAGGATAGCAGATTTTCTGCACAGTTTGGGATATTCTCCCGTCAAGCAACAAGGTATCAACCTGTGGTATAAATCACCGTTAAGGGAAGAAGCAGAAGCTTCGTTCAAGGTAAATACCGAACGTAACCAATGGTATGACTTCGATGCGCCCATATAGGCTACACAATAAATATCTCTTTGGCAAGAGATTAGGTTAGAGTTCAAATAGGCCTATCCTCAACGACTCAGCTGGAGGGGAAACCCAAAGGTGACAGAAGCATGTCAGTAAAGTCATTAGTCAGCCAATTACCACGCTGCGACTGTATGGCAAGAGGAAAAGACAGACACAAGGATGAAGCCTAATTGGTTGAACGATAGTTCTGCGGCACCTGTACCAGCCCCGACGTAAGGTAATTGAAATGTCGGGCAGAAGCACCCTATGTAAACCGAAATTACAACAGGGCAAGAACTGGCTTCTGAGCAACCGCAATAAGCGGATACAGAACGTAAGTCGCATCCGACAGTCAGTCCGCCAAATAGTTATTGTGAAAGCAAATGGGGATTCCCTAAATCAGAATGCTGAAAAGCTATGAGCATAGGCTCTGAATATCTGACATGGGAACGGAGCTTCCGTAGTAGTCCGAGCAAGGGAAAGCCTTGTACATGGCGAAGGGAAGCTGTTAGATAACTTAATACAAACAACAGAAAATGTGTGAGACATTATGAGAAGTCCAGAGCAAGTATTAAAAGCTTTAAACAAGCATGGCAAAGTTTCGGATTACAAGTTCGAAAGATTGTATCGCATTTTGTACAACGTGGAAATGTTCTATATGGCTTACCAACGCATCTATGCAAAGCCGGGAAATATGACACCCGGCTCTGACGGTAAAACAATAGACCAAATGAGCACTCAAAGAATAAGCCGCATCATCGCATCCCTAAAGGATGAATCTTACAAGCCGAATCCGGCAAGGAGAAAGTATATACCCAAGAAAAACGGCAAGAAAAGACCGCTTGGCATACCCTCCTTTGAGGATAAGCTTGTGCAGGAGGTAGTACGGACAATTCTCGAAGCTATTTATGAAGAAGTGTTTGAAGATTCTTCACATGGATTCAGACCTAACAGAAGCTGCCATACCGCCTTAACCCGCATACAAAAAACATTCAAAAGTACAAAGTGGTTCATAGAGGGAGACATCAAAGGATTCTTCGACAACATCGACCACAATGTATTGATAGGAATTCTGAGGAAAAGAATCTCTGACGAAAGATTTCTCAGACTCATCCGTAAGTTCTTGAATGCTGGTTACATTGAAAATTGGGAATACCATAACACCTTTTCGGGAACACCGCAAGGAGGTATAATAAGTCCTATATTGGCAAATATCTATCTTGACTGTTTCGATAAGTACATGGAAGAATATACCCGTAATTTCAACAAGGGAAAAGAAAGACATCTAACAAAGGAGTATTCAAGACTCAGCGAACAGATATACAAACTGAAAGCTGAGATTGAAAGTGCGAAAGATGCCGAAAGTGCGAAACAACTTAAAGACAAATATGAGAAACTTAGACGTGAACGGCTAAAGGTTACATGTAGGGATTATATGGACGACACCTATAAAAGACTGAAATACACGAGATACGCCGATGATTTTTTAATCGGTGTTATTGGTAGCAAGGCGGACTGTATCAAAATCAAGTCTGACATAACTCAATATATGCAAGAATGTCTGCATTTGGAAATGTCGCAAGAAAAGACTTTGATAACAAACGCTCAAAAGCCTGCAAAATTTCTCGGATATGAAGTCTTAGTCCGTAAAACTGACGTAACCAAACGTAACAAGTTCAATGTACCAGTCCGAAGTTTCAATGGTACAGTTGTCCTCAAGGTAGCCACAGAAACTGTAAAAAACAGATTGGAACACTATGAAGCCATTAAATATAAGATGGAAAACGGGGTTCAAACGTGGTTTTCTAAATTGAGGGGCAAACTGATGAAAAAGAAAATAGAAGACATAGTAGCACGGTACAACTCTGAAATCAGAGGATTCTACAACTATTACAGTATAGCCAATAACGTCTCGTATGCAGCTTCTAAATTTGGCTACATTATGGAATACAGTATGTATCATACCATTGCAGCAAAAACAAACAGTTCAATCAGTAAGGTCATTGACAAATACAAAAAAGGAAATGACATCATTGTTCCGTATCACGATGCAAAAGGTAAACTACGTTACAGAGTATTCTACAATGAAGGTTTCAAACGCAAACTGCCATCGTCTTTCGCAGATGTGGACAATATCCCATATATAATCACAGTACCACAACCAACGCTGGTTGAAAGGTTAAAATCCGAGGTGTGTGAGTTGTGTGGGAAAGTCGGTCCTGTTGTAATGCATCATGCAAGAAATCTGAATCATCTGAAAGGAGATACGGAATGGGAAAAACTGATGCTCGCAAAACATCGAAAGACTTTGGTCGTATGCACAAGTTGTAATGCAAAAATACAGAGCCATGCAGGATAAAGTCATGTTATCAATGGAGAGCCGTATGCGTGGAGACATGCAAGTACGGTTTGGGGGCAGGTATGAGGAAACCTACTGCCGAAAGGCGGCAAGGCGTCTTGTACCGAGCCTACGTACAGGCAGAGGTGGCGGTATCATTGAACTGGCTGCACACCTGTATGCTACCAACCATGTACCTTACATTTTAAAACGGATAGCGGAACAGACACCGCATGTGCGCCCGGTATCTTTCTCTTTTGGCAAGCAAAACTCTTCCGAACCGAGTTTCCAACAGTTGGAGATTGTTCCGTTATCGTCCCCTGCCCTGCTTGCCTACTTGCAGGGAAGAGGAATAAATATGGAACTGGCAAAAAGAGAATGTAGTGAAGCCCGTTTCACCCACAATGGCAAACGGTACTTTGCCATCGCCTTTCCCAATGGTTCGGGTGGATTTGAGGTTCGCAACCGCTATTTCAAGGGTTGCATCGCACCCAAGGAAATCTCCCACATCAGGCAGTCGGGGAAAGCAAGGAATACCTGTTATGTGTTCGAGGGATTCATGGACTACCTCTCCTTTCTGACATTGAGACAGGAGAGCTGCCCGAATTATCCGGAGTTGGACGGACAGGACTACATTGTATTGAACTCCGTATCGAATGTAAACAAGGCTCTCTATCCGTTGGGCAGCTACGAACGCATCCACTGTTTTTTTGACAACGACCATGCAGGCATGGAAGCTCTCCGACAAATCCGCAAGGAATACGGCAGAGACCTGTACATCCGTGACGCTTCGCAGACTTACAACGGATGCAAGGACTTGAATGAATACTTGCAGAAACAGGTTGAAAGAAAAAGGCAAGTCCGGTCTGTCAAAGAGACGCGCAGCCAGTCACCGAAAAAGAAGAACGGCTTTCAGTTATAGCCCACTATAACTACACGCTCCGCTTTCGTAGTTGTGGGCTCTCCCGAGGGGATTAGGGCTTTGCCCTAATGACCCACTCAGGGCGTTTCACCCCTGAGAACCCCGAGCAAAGAGTGACCCTCTCTTTGCAATCTCCGCTTATGGGTTACACCCCCTAAGAACCCCTCTGCGGAAGCGAGCAAAGCAATCAATTGTAAACAATAAAAACAGAATAGTTATGGCAACAAAATCAAGCATACATATCAAGCCTTGCAACATCGCATCGAGCGAGGCGCACAACCGAAGGGCTGCCGAGTATATGCGTAATATCGGGGAGTCCAGAATCTATGTCGTTCCCGAACTTTCCACCGATAACGAACAGTGGATAAATCCCGACTTCGGCACTCCCGAACTGCGGACGCACTATGACAACGTCAAACGAATGGTCAAGGAAAAGACCGGACGTGCCATGCAGGAAAAAGAAAGGGAACGCAAGGGAAAGAATGGAAAGACTATCAAGGTGGCGGGATGTTCCCCCATCCGTGAGGGAGTGTTACTCGTCAGACCGGACACCACACTGGCTGACGTGCGTAAATTCGGCGAGGAGTGCCAAAGGCGTTGGGGCATCACACCGCTTCAAATCTTCCTGCACAAGGACGAGGGGCATTGGCTGAGCGGACACCCCGAAGCCGAAGATAGGGAGAGTTTCCAAATAGGCGAAAGATGGTTCAAACCGAATTATCATGCCCATATCGTTTTCGACTGGATGAACCACGAAACCGGAAAAAGCCGAAAACTTAATGATGAAGATATGACCGAAATGCAGAGCTTGGCATCCGACATTCTAATAATGGAACGTGGGCAGTCAAAGGCCGTCACTGGCAAAGAGCATTTAGAGCGAAACGACTTTATCATTGAAAAACAGAAAGCTGAACTGCAACGTATAGAGGAAACCAAACGACACAAGGAGCAACAAATAAGCTTTGCCGAACAGGAGCTGAAACAGGTAAAATCGGAGATACGCACCGACAAGCTCAAAAGTGTAGCCACTGATGCAGCCACCGCCATAGCAAGTGGTGTCGGTTCTCTTTTCGGCAGCGGTAAATTGAAAGATTTGGAACAATCTAACGAGAATTTACGTCATGAAATAGCCAAACGTGACAAGGGTATTGATGAATTAAAAGCCAAGATGCAACAAATGCAGGAACAGCACGGCAAGCAGATTCGTAACCTGCAAGGAATACATAATCAAGAGCTTGAAACCAAAGACAAGGAAATATCACGATTGAACACCATTCTTGAAAAAGCATTCAACTGGTTCCCATTGCTCAAAGAGATGTTGAGAATGGAAAAACTATGTTATGCTATCGGATTTACCAAAGACATGGTAAACAGTCTTTTGACCAAAAAAGAATCTATCAGGTGTAATGGTAAAATTTATTCCGAAGAGCATAGACGAAGATTTGAAATCAAGAATGATGTTTTCAAAGTGGAGAAAAGTCCGGTCGATGATAACAAATTGGTGCTGACCATAAACCGACAACCGATAGGTGAATGGTTCAAGGAACAATGGAAGAAATTAAGGCAAGGTTTGCGACAGTCTGCGGAAGAGCCAAGAAAAAGTAGAGGGTTCAGAATGTAATTTTGATAGTATTTGATTGTATCTCAATAAAATTAAATATCTTTGTAAGCGGATTGAGGCAACTCTTTCCAAGACATAAGAAAAAAGAAGAAGCGTTATGCTTATCTTGTACTTGAAAACGTAGGAAATTTTCAAATTGGATACAAGGATAGCATAGTGGTTCTCACGCTATAGCGTGGGCTGCTATTGTTACATCCGTATCCAAGGTTTCCTACGACCTTCAAGTAAGAGTGTGGCATACAGTTCCACGCTTCGTGATTTAACCCATCCTTTGTGGAAGCTGGAGGATAAATGTGTAGTGTATGAACGCAATTAAAAATTGGCTATTAGTTTTTTGCACCATTCTATTAGCAAATGGGTGTGCACCACTTCGAACACCTGTAATAGTAAGGAATGCTCCTATTGAAATGTATAAATACGCATACATTTCTCCGACAAAGGAATTGACATCAAGCACAGGAGGTACATATGGAGGTCAATATGGTATCTATGGCTCTTCAACTACCAAAAGTGTTAATCCGAGTGATGTGATAGCAGGAATATTGATAAAACAGGGGTATATTATATTGCCTGAACTCAAATCCGAATTAGCGAATGAAACCTTAATTGTCAATTATGGCGAGAGTGGTAGGCGTAACAGAGGTTTAGGCTATACAATAGAAGTAACCATACAATTTAGTTCTGCAAAAACCAATGAAATGATATGCTCTTGTACGGCAGAGGGGCAAGGAGAAACAGAAGCTGATGATATTCGCCAAGCCATTAGACGAGCATTGTCAAGTTTATTCCCTGAAAAATAAAATCAATTAATAGCCAATAATATAATAAATTATGAAGAAGCTTATTGTATCATTTGCATTGATGGTTATTACGTTGGCATCGTATGCCCAAGTTTATAAAATGTATAGTACGCGAAACTATCATAACCAGCTTCGTTTAAATACGATGACAGGTGAAGTGCAGCAAATACAAGATGATGGTCAGTCTTGGATTATTTGTAGTGCAAGAGAAATATCTGGAGATAAGGAAAGTAGGTTTTGCCTTTATGAAACACAAAACATGTGGACTTTCATAATGCTTGATACATATACAGGGAAAAATTGGCAAGTTCAATTTAGTGTAAAAGGTGAAGATTATATGTTTGCTGCCCCAATCAACATCTTCTCTCTTGCATATCCCGAAGCAACTTCAAATTGGACTAATAGGTTTCAGATGTTTGCCACCCAAAACATGTGGACTTTCATATTATTAGATTCGTATAATGGACGACTATGGCAAGTCCAATATAGCACACAAGATTTAGATAATCTATTTTGCATACCTATAAACAAAGACGAATTAGGATCCGATAACGAAAAATGTATATTCTCTATTCAACCATTGACAAGCATGTATCAATACTATCTTATAAATGATAGGACAGGTGACATGTGGAAATTCCAATGGAGTACCAAGGGGGATGATTATAGGTGGATTGAAAAATTTAAATAGTCATCATCCTCTGATATGCAGTTGGTTTTACTTATAGTTGTGGTTTCTCTTGTTGCTATTTCTGTTATTGCAGTAGCCACAATACGAATACGCCTAAAAAACAAGTCCAAGGAACTTTCAGAAAAGTTAAACCACATATCTTCTTATAGCAATAAATCCAATTATGAGCAAGCAAAAGAGAGATTGTCGGCATTAAACAACGAAGCATTTATTGATATTCCGACCGACCTTAATAATGTTTTTTCATGTAAGATAATCTCTGCAACGCAAGAAAAGGATTTCACAAATCATTATATACCATATTTTCAAGAGGCGCATTCATTAGTCAAGAGACTTGAAGCCTTCAATATCACTCCATCTGTAGCAATCTCAAACCTAATTCGTGACTTTGGGAATATCAATAAGATTGTCAAGCAACATAATGATGCGGTTATAAATTCTTTACTTGATACACATAAAGAATTTTTCGACCATTGTTTGAAATATCCATTGGACAAGCAGCAAAGACGCTCAATCGTTTCAGAAGAAGATAATTGCTTGGTTGTTAGTAGCGCAGGTAGTGGAAAGACCTCTTCTATTGTTGGAAAAGTCAAGTATCTAACAGAAATAAAAGGCATTGTACCTCATAGAATCTTACTCATTAGTTACACGAACAAAGCAGCAGCCGAACTTACGGAAAGAATGGCTACTAACGGCTTGAAAGGTTATACTTTTCATAAATTAGCCATTGATATTATTGGAAGAGCAACAGGCACAAAACCATCTATTTGCGATAATACTGATTCTTTATTCGTAGATATTTATCACACTTTATTAGGGAATAAGGATTTTAAGAATAGTATAGTAGAATATTTTATTGATTATCAATCCAATGAAGCGGATTGGGAGCAACGCAAGAATGAAAGGCGAGAAAAGTTATCGGAACAAAAAAATGTTCAGTTAAAAGCAATGTGTCCCGATATGGATGGTCGAGCCATATATGTGAGAAGTGAGCAAGAGCAAAAGATATGCTTTGTCTTGTCTTCACTTGGAGTAAGATTCAGATATGAAGAGGCATACGAACATCAATTGGCAGATGAAATGCACTCTCAATATCGCCCCGATTTTTCCATATATTTCGAGCAAAATGGAGTAACCAAACGAATCTATCTGGAGCATTTCGGGGTTGATGAACATGGTCTTGTTCCAGCTTGGTTTGCAAAGGATAAAAATATAACATACGAAGAAGCCAATCAAAAATATAATGATGGTATAACTTGGAAGAAAGCAGCTCATGAGAAATTTGGCACTCAACTTTTAGTAACATCAAGTGCTGATTTCCATTATTCTGATATTAGGGATAAACTCCGTAAACTATTAGATGATGCAGGTGTACCAATTCAAGAGAAAACGGATGAAGAGTTATATGATTTAGTTTTACCCAAAGGAAGTAAGCAGGAAAAGGCATTTATACGACTTGTTGTTACTTTTGTGACATTAGTGAAATCAAGCTGTAAATCAGTTAAGGACGTTCTTAAACGAGCGAAGTATGCAGAGGATGAACGGAGTGTTTTTATTATCAAGAATATATTCCAGCCTGTATATGAACGCTATATAAGCGCATTAAGAGATAATAACCAAATTGATTTTACTGATGCGATTCTTCAAGCCACAGAAATATGTCGTGTTTCACGTCCTGTTGAGTATGATTATATCATCGTGGACGAGTTTCAAGACATATCTGTTGACCGTTATAACTTTTTAAAAGTGTTGCGTGAGGGAAATCCACCAGCAAAGTTGTATTGCGTAGGCGATGACTGGCAGTCCATATATCGTTTTTCGGGAAGTGATATGGCTCTTTTCAATCAATTCTCCGAATACTTTGGAGCAACAGAAATAAATAAGATTGAAACCACATACAGATTTGGAGAACCTTTGGTTTCGTTGTCCTCTCATTTCATACAACGCAATAAATCACAAATTCAGAAAGATATACACTCGTTCAGTTCTGAAATGAAAACAGAATTGGAGTTTTATTCTTATGACAGACGTGATTATTGCAATACGATAGGGCAACTTGTAGCTTCTATTCCATCAGACAAATCAATATTTTTGTTGGGACGTTATTCCTTTGATGATTATTATCTCTCTTTTATGTACCAATCCATCAAAGAGGGCAATAGGTTCTTTTATGTGATAGGAGGACGAAAAATCGAGTTTTTGACTGTACATAAATCGAAAGGTCTTGAAGCAGATTACGTAATACTCTTGCAATGCAATAAAGACACTTATGGCTTCCCATCTCTTGTGAGTGACGACCCTGTGCTTAACTATGTACTAACTAAAAGCGACCAATTCCCATATGGAGAAGAACGTAGATTGTTTTATGTAGCAATAACAAGGGCAAAGATGAAAACTCTTGTGCTATATGACAAGCGTTTCCCCTCTGTATTTGTGGATGAATTTTTGCATCCTGAAAAGGTTTCAGAAGAGAGTTATGTGAAGCACCCCAATGCCAATAAAAGATGGACAAGAAGTGCAGACCAATTTCTATTGAAACTGCATAATGAGGGTAAGAGCGTCAAATATATTGCAAACAAAATGGGCAGAAGTCAAACGTCAATTGTTATGCGATTGAATAAACTTAATCAATAATAATGCTCTATTTTTACCCAATAACATTGGTTGTGTCCCTATTTTCAAGTATAAATCTTAAATATAATACAAAAGCACCCAATTTTACACTCTTGGGTGTAAAATTGGGTGCTTGTTTTACAATCTGCTGATTTTCAGCGTTTATTGCGGAGAGAGAGGGATTCGAACCCCCGGTACAGTAATCCCGTACGTCAGTTTAGCAAACCAGTGTACGGAAAAAATTTCTGCAAAAATATTTTTACACTATACAGCGTCCAGTAAATCGTTGTAAGTAACGCTACAAAAGTATGTTATAATTTTTGCAAATGCAAATTTATTGAATGTATATTCAACCTTAAAAATGAAAATTATAGAGAGGAAAATGATTTTTATAAAACTATTATAAAACTTTTGGAAAATAAAAAACCGCCGAAAAAATCGGCGGTTTCAATTTTGCGGAGAGGACGGGATTCGAACCCGTGAAGCAGTTTACCCGCTTGCCGGTTTAGCAAACCGGTCGTTTCAGCCACTCACGCACCTCTCCGGGCAGCTAAAACTAAATATTGCTATTGTTAAGCGGGACAAAAGTAAATGAAAAAAGGTGAATAACCAAATAAACGTGCAGAAAAAAATTATCTACAAAAAAAGGTGGGGATAATCCCCACCTGTAAAAAGGGCGCAGACGACGCTGATCTTTCGTAAGTTCCCGAAGGCTCCTAATCTATGCTTACGCGAGTCGGCATCCCGACACAATTTATTTTATGCTCACCTGCTGCCCTAATTTATAGTATTCGTGCTTTTTTATCCATGTCTTTCAGAAAATAGCAGATTGTATTTTCTGCTTTGGCGCTGACGGCCATTGCCCGTTTTTGAGCAATAGGGCCAAAAATGTAATGCCGCAAATTGGGTGGATGTTCTATGTATTTTGCGAAACAGAACCCAAGATTTACAGAGGCGTAAAATTCACTTGGTTTAGTCCGCGCCTTTGAAAGTACGGTACGATTCCGCTGGCCGCTAATCTTTATATACCCCCGATTAACTAATGTAGTTCTTTGCATCGTGTGAATTGGGAGTATTAAGTATTGATGCGGGGTTATGGTATCGCGCACCTGATAGATATAGATAAATCTTCTGACTCACTACTGTCCCGTAAAAGCGGGCAAGTCGGTCTTTGAAATAGTTGAAACATAG
>ERZ1026978.296-NODE-296-length-31123-cov-7.450431_pt1 | contig 31123 bp, 45 predicted proteins | sample MGYA00519560_ERZ1026978 | MGnify/ENA primary metagenome ERZ1026978 (study PRJEB26926, sample SAMN06164401) | human gut metagenome | biome: ENVO:00009003; feature: ENVO:2100002; material: ENVO:00002003 | host: Homo sapiens | place: USA | collected 2012 ... | reverse complement strand
CCTTGTTATCGGACGCAATGAGGGCACGCTCGAACGCGATCATGGCGTCGTCGGAGTCAAGCCACGTCTTACGGTCGTGGGAGAACTTCACGGTACCCGACTGGTGGGCGGCGTGGTTGGCTTTGTTAATGATGATGGTCTGGCGACCGTTGGAAGTCTGCACTGGTTCCTCCGGTTCCGGGGTGCCCTCGCCCTCGCCCTCGCCTTCCTTCTGGTTAGTGATGGCAGCGGTGATGTCATCGAAAGCGGACTGCATGATGTCACCGATGGAATCGGTGAGCTGTTCCGCCTCGTCCGGGGTGAGTTTGAACTGGGCGATGGTACGCGCCAGTTTCTTCAGGAGTTCCGGGTTCATGGTGTCTCCATTCTTGTTGTTACGGCTGTTGATTGCGGTGAAAGCGGCCCTTGGGTCGGCCCCACGATATACAACGCTGATCTCCAGTAGTTCGCCATCGTGGATGATACCGTCCTTGCCGGGACGCTGGTTGAATTCAACGGTGATGCTGAAACTGTTGGTCAGGCATCCGTCGGCGGCAAGCTGGCGGATACGTTCGCCTTGATCGACCTCGCTGAGTTTCGCTTCGGCCATTAGTCCGTCATCGGTCATCCAAAGTCGGGTGATTGCACCCGCTTGGCATTCGATACTCGGCATGTGGTCGATCAGGAGCGGAAGGGATAGTTTGTCGGACTCGGTTAGGTCAGACACGAGTTTCAGAGTGCCGTCGATTAACGGCGCTTTCAGTGTCTTCAAATCTACGGTGAGTCCGTCGCACATCACTTTGCCGCTGTTAGCGAGGAAGGTGAGGGTACGACCATTGGTTTCTGGGGCACCGCTGTTGGCGAAGCTCTTACGAGTCTTCATTTTGGCCCTTTCAAATAGTAGGGTAGTGGTGCGGTCGAACGTCCTTAATGGGCTTAATGTTCTGACCCCCATAGTAGCACGATACGATACACGTCCAAACCTTTGCAGTTCGGGCATTTGAGCGTCACCATCGTGTCACGGGCGCAGGAACCCAAGTAGCGTCCGCAGTGTTTGCAATGGATGTCGTAAATCATGATTCCACCACCTCGTAATCCTCGTAGCATCGGCAGTTGGGGTGTCCGTTCGGTGTTTGCATACTCTCGAAATTGTTCACGTAGGTGCGGTCTCCGATCTCGACGCTGGCGTTCTCAGCCAGATACGTGTCATCGAGCGCGATTCGGGAGCCTTCCATGTGGCGGCAGAATTCGCACACTTTTTCGTCTCCGCTTGTACGCCATACCTTGTCCAGTCGGACGCCAAGCGTCTCACTGAGATTGCGGGCGCTGTAGAGACTGCCGAGCCGTTGCGATTGCACGGTTTCGCAGCGGGCAATCAGTTCGGCGTGATCGTTGCCTAATTGTTCGAGATGGTCGCGCAACTGTTTTGCGTCCCACTGTTCCACGTCGGCCCTATTCAACAGTTCGAGGACGTTGTTTGTGATGGTCTTGCTGGTGGACTTGGCGATGCTACGCAAGTGTTCCACGTAGGCTTCATGCACGGTGTCGGGGAGTTCAGTCCAGAAGTAGAGTTGCCGCCAATCATCGGCAGTGTAGTTCTCGACTTCCACGGCAATGGAGCTTTCCGGATGGACTTCCGTCCATGCGGTAATGACCTGCTCCAACTCGTAGCCGGTACGGCGGGCGTAGGCGGCGAGGTTGGTCATCAGGTCATTTTCCACGTCGTTAATCCACTGGTCGCCGATAGCTTCCAGATCGTCGCGCAAACTGTTCTGAGAGCGACGGGCGAGCCTGATAACTCTGTCCACGTAGGTTCGAGTGGCGGGCAGAATGCGTTTCTCAGTTGCCGTTTCCTGCGGTTTGATATTACGGCTATACCGTTTTGCGGCTGTTGGGATAGTCAGCGTCGGAGCCTGCTGATGCAAGTCAAGACGCTTGTACGAGTCGGGTAAGCCGAGCGCGTCCACGGCAGATTCCAGACTGGCACCCATGTTCAGGAGCTGGGTGAGCGAGTCAATACGTACCTTCTGGATGTCGGCCTGAACCTTCTCTACGTCGGTTTGGGAAGGCAGATCGAGGTTGAAAGTGATGCCATACCCAAGTCCACCGGTGATACGGTCTAACTCGAACTGCCATTTATCCCACACCGTCATACACAACGGCTTCAACGTATTCTCAATGAACGCGCGTTCCGCTTGTTCTGCGTTGGCATAGGTTTGCCCGTTGTCGATGCCTCGAATAATGTCCGGGACAGCGAGCGCGTTCGACAATCGGTTGTTCACCACATCGTTGACGGTCTGCAAGTCCAGCGTATCGTTGGCGTTCTGGAATGGCACCCACACCAGTTTGCTGGTGGTGCTGGGCTTGTGGGTCATAGGGTCAACCGGGATCATGTTGTATACGATTCCGTTGTTGTTGCCCGCGCCACGGAATGTGCTTTCGAGGCGTTCGCGGTTGCGTTGGAAGTCCTCGGTGTTCTCCGATACGATGCCGAGCATTCCAGCCGGTACAGCGTTGTTGCCGAAAAAGCCACGCTCATAGTCGGCGATCATATCGTCCACGTTCGCCCACTTCTTCACCGTCATGGCAGGAGCAATGCCGCGCGTCGGGTCGTTCGGATGCTGGCTGTAGCTGAGAGCGATGGTTTCGTCTCGGGAAAATTCGTAGACTCGTTCTCCGTCGCCCAAGTCCATCGTGACGCGATGATACCAGTCCGAGCGAGAAGAATTGTATTGGCGGCTGTTCGACGGTAGCAGCGTATATCCGATGATGTTGTCGGCTGTAATGTCTCCGCCCGGCCCGTTAGTTGTCCAGATAAGAATATCCAAGTGTGACTGGGTGAGGATGGTGGCGCAAACGATCTTGAGGAATTCCAAGCATGAATACGTGTCGTTTGGCGCGTAGAGCGCGGCCAATGGTGCGGGGGCCGGGTCGATACGCCGGTTGTCCGAGTCCACGGCGTAGGGGATTACCGTGCTGAACCGTTGGGCGATGGCGTTCACATACGGGAACACGTTATCGTAGGTGTCGTGCAGTGGGATGGTGTTGCCGCCCATCGGCTGCCAAATGTTCCCGCCCATCGGTGTGGGGGACATACTGGGCGCATGGTTACGGTCGAACGCGCTCATAAAACCTTCACGGAGATTGTTCAGCAGGCTCACTTTTCCTCGATTCGTCATAAGACCCTGCGTCTAGTCTACCGGGCGCAACGCATAAACCTAGCAGACCGCAACGTCCCACGATGGAAGTTGCAGCGGCTTGTAGTAGGCGAGAAGGACGCTATCCGCTAGATCGGGGCTACCAGTCTGATTCTCTGTTTTGTAGTCTTTCTTCCGCTGCACTTCGCGTAGGTTTCTGTTGTTGATTGCCCATTCACGGGTGCTGAGTTCCTGAAACAGTTCGGCTCGGTGTTCCAGATTCGGGTTGATGGTGATTTCCGAAAGCTGTTCGGCAAACTCGAACCATAATTCCGAACTGACTGCCGGATAGCGGTCGGGATGCTTTGGTTTGGCTCCGAAGTTGACGCCGTTCACTGGTTGGTTTCGGCTGCGGAGAATATCCGTTACGCCTCCGCCCACGCCGGTATCGTCCACGTTGATGATGCTTGGATGATGTGTTCCGGCAAGGGTGATTATGCGTTCCGCTGTTTCGACAAGACTGGTCTTGCTCCAGCTCACGAGGTCTACTAGGTGGCGTCCCTTTACGATGGCTACGGCGGTTCGGTCGGCTCCGTATCGGGCCACGTCAACGCCGAAGCTTACGCCGCCGTCTGTTTGCGGTTGGCGTTCGGTCGCGTCTGTGAGTTGCTGCCAGCTTATGATCTGGTTGATTGTTTTCTCGTAGGGCATTCCTTCCCAGATGTGGGCGAAGTCTGGGTTGTTTCGTGATTCTTCGACCTGCTGTTTGATTTCCTCGGGAAGTATTCCGGCTTGTTCCGCGTCCCGCCATGTGGTGTGATGGTGGGTGGTGCGTTGTTGTGTGAGCTGGCTCGGGTGGGTGACGAAACGTGTGGTTATCGCATCCTCCGGGGTTAGGGGGTTGCGGGTGAAGATAATGGTGCTGCCGTTCTTTCGGATAGTCGGCAGCAACACGTCTAAGCTATGGTCGGTGATAAACTGCGCTTCCTCGATCCAGCACCGGTCTACGCCTTCGATGCCTTTCAGCGTGCTTTCCGGGTCTTCGTGCAAGCCCTTGAACCAGAACACGCTTCCGTTAACGTGTGTTATCTGTTCGCGGGTGATGGTGAAACCGGGAAGCTCATAGCGGCTGATGATATCCGCTAGGAGCTGTTTGACGCTTTCCTGAATGCTGTTCTGGAATTCACGGGTGCATAGGATGCGGGTAGGGTACATGCTGGCTTCGAGTGCTAGGGCTAGGGCTACGCTGGTGCTTTTCGCGCTTGAACGGCCTCCGCTGTAGTCGTAGTAGCGGTATGGTGGATTGTCACGGTCATGGAGGAAGAACAGTAGATCTTCGTATGCTTTGGGGATTACGAGGTTGAATGTTCCGTTTTGTTCCATAATGTGCGCGCGATTCTCAATAGGCTGGTCTTCACCCGAGGAAACCCGAGCCTTATTGAGAATAATAGGCTCGGGTTTGTTCACTTCACCGTGACGTTGATCGTAGGCGGCTCGTACATCTGCACCGTCTGGTCAACCTGCTGGCGGGGCATGCCCTCGGTACGGTTGGCAATGTCCTGATAGGCGCGGAACGCTTTCTCACCGTCCTTCTTCGATTCAAGAACACGACGAAGGGCGATTTGTTCGGCTTGGGTCAGTTCGTCCATACGCTGCACCCATTCCGTTAGTTCCTCGTTCGTGAGTTCAAGGAATTGCTGAAGGTTGTATTTCACGCTGCCGCGTTTTGTCCATTTACGGCTGCGGTCTTGTGGGCGTTCTTGGAATCCGCCTTTACCGGTTGGGTTGTTGACGCCTCCGGTTATTCGTCCGTGGGCGTCTCTGGTTACGTTGCTCATAAGGGGTATTTTATGCTTTCTTGGGTTTAGTTTGGTGTTGGTTGATGATGGTTTTGTATTTCTTCTGGGGTGGTGTTGAGTAGTTGGGCGATGTATTCGGTGTTGTAGTGTTTGCGGTGCTATTGGAGGGCTAGTTCGGTTTTGTGTTGGCTGAGGGGCATGATGGTTCCTTACGCGAGGATGTAGGTTATGAGTAGTTTGAGTAGGGCTATGGTGCCGGTGGTGATGAGTAGGACGGTTAGGGTGATGAGTAGGACGCCGAGAATGCGGCCTAGCTTGTAGCCGGGTGTGGTGTTGCGGAAGTAGTCGATTTCGGGTTTTTTTGGTTTCATTGGTTTGGTTTCCATGTGATCGTGAGGGATACGCCGGTGGTGGTGTTGTCGGCGTATCGTTTGTGGCTGGTTACGTCGGTTATCTGACAGTCATCATGCCAGATGTGTGTTTCGGTGATGGCGTCGTATAGGGCGCGTTGGAGTTTGTCTATGTCTGGTTTGACTGTGGGGTGTTTGCGTTTGTGGGGTGGGATGGTTTTGGGGCGTGGCAGGTAGAACGTGGTTTCTATTTTGATGTATGAGTTGGGTGGGATGGTTGGGTGTTTGTGGTTGAGGATGGTGTCGCGCACGTGGTCGCGCCACGGGCGTTCCTTCTTGTCCATCGGTATGAGGCGGGTTACGGGTTTGCCTGTGGTGCGGCTCCTGCCGGTGATTGGACGGTAGGAGCCTTTACTGGCGGGGATGCCGGGGATGAACAGGCTGAACGATAATGGTTCGCCGGTCATTGGTTGAGCTCCGCCAAGTCGAATGTTGGTTGCGTTTCCGCTTTGAGTTTGAGTGTGCGTAGGATGTCGGCTCGGTTGCTTTGATGCTTGTATGCTAGTTGGTCTTGGCCGACGTATTTGAAGCGTTGACCGCAATTGTGGCAGAACAGCGGGTCTGGGTTGTTTTTGTAGATTTCGAGGATTCGTCGGTAATATTCGGCGTCGTTTTCGGGTTGCCCGTTGATGCAGCGTTGTGTGGTGTCCGGCCAGATCAACGCTCCGCATCGAGGACAATAGGAGACGGGTGGGATACCGTCCACGGGTTTCGGGCTTGCGATGATGAACTTCATGGGTGTCCAGAAGTCTCCGGTTTTGCTGAGCATGTCCCGGTAGGTTTTGACGAAGCCTATGAGATCGAACGATTCGGCTGTAAGGCAGCATTCGAGAATGTTGAATTCGTCCATGCTGTTGACGAACGCATGGTATTCCAGCAGGTATAGGAGGGCGACCGGGATACTGTTGAGTTCGTTCGCGTCCTCGTAGTCGTCGAGGGTTATGGTGGTGTCTTCGCGTTTGTCTTCTGGGCAGTTCTGCCACACTTTGACGTATGCGCGTTTCGTGAATTTCATGATTGCTCCTTTCCTGAAAATACGCCGGTTTGGTAGGCGTCACAGATCATCCGGACGAGTTCGTCTGCCTCTAGTTGGATAAATGGATACGCGCTCGTATCGATTTCACGGCCAGCATCCTGTTTGGGATTCTCGGTTTGTTCCGATTCGGTGGTCTTCGATGAGGCCAATAATTCTAGGACTTCATCGGAGACTTTGATAGTTGAATCGATGATGTAATTCTTATCTTGCTTGCTAATGTCCATAGCGCTTATGGCCGAGTGTATTGCGTAACGCAGTTGTTGGTCCCCTACGAGATAGCGGGTCGTGGTAATTCCTTTCAATCGGTGGTGACTTGTGTCAATCCGTACATTCTCCCTTGGTGGCAGACTGTGCACAGCCAGCCTGTATCCGCAGTACGGGCAGGTCACGTAACATGTGCCCACCGTCTCGCCGCAGTGGGTGCACTCTACATATCGGATTGCCCTGCTCATTTCGTGTCCTTCCAATGTTTTTCACGCCAGTCGGCTACAGTCTTGCGGTCTTCGTCTGTTAATCCCTCATGGCACTTGAACATGACAAGGCTGAGCGCGAACTCGTAGCCTTCGCTCCACTTGTCAGGCACGCCATGCAAATGGTTCTCGTCGAAGAGGTAACGGCAGTAATCATGCAGTTCGTCAATCGTCATTTCGTGTCCTCGCTTTGATTCGGCACCTCGGACGGCATGGAGCCGCTGTAGCCGATCATGGAACGGCAGTGGTCGGCTGTGTTTTCGTATGCGTTGACTTGTCCCCTCACGACACCGTATGCGTCCATGTCGTGCTGCCTTAGAAGAGCGCTCGCCAGTCTCAGGCCTTCCGCTGCTAACTGTTCGCACCAGTCGATGATCTCGTTGAGCGTCTGGTCTTTCTGGCTCACGTTCACTGCCATTAGTACACGTCCCATTCGTTGCCGGTCTGGTTGAGCGAGTTGGTCGGGTCGGACGTGTCGGTTCCCGGCCACTGGTTGCCGGGCTGCTGAGTTTGCTGAGGCTGCTGGTTCTTGGCTTTGAGCATGGCGAGGCTGATGGTCGCGTGTTCGATGATGAAGTCGGTGCGCAGCTGCCCTTGGTTGTCGGTGCCGGTCTTCCATTTCAGGACACCTTCGACGCGGACAGGTGTGCCCTTGCGCAGCATGCGTTCGTAGGTTTCCGCAAGTCTCAGGTCATACTCGAATATGGTCGCCCACATGGTGTCGTGGTCTACCCACTGTTTTGTGGTCTTGTCCATGTGTCCGCCTGTGGCGGCGACTCGGATAAGCATGTAGGGGGTGCCGTTGCGGGTCTGTTTGCGTTCGGGGTCTGCCGCCAAGCGTGCGATCGGCAGTGTGATTCTTGGGTCATTCATCGTTGATCGTTGCTCCTATGGGTAGTGGTGTGATGTCGGGGTTGAAGTAGTAGCGGTTACCTACCTTGATGTATGGCAGTCGTTTCTCACGGCAGTATCTGCGGACGGTCTGGATGTTGAGGTGCCAGCGTTCCGCGTACTGCTCCGTCGTTGCGGTGTAGTCTTTAGCGTACATGATTCAAGTATACGTCAGATTATTCTTGATTGCAAGTAGCATGTGCTAGCTATATAATATATATATATATGCGCACTGGAACCGGGCGCGCATATATCAAATGAGATAGAAACAGGAATAAAGTAAGCGCCTCCCTGCGGAAGAACGGAGGAGAGGCGCTAACAGAAAGGCGGAAACATGTCCGATACGAGTATAGCACAGAACTCGGGTTTTTCGATGTTGCCGAATTGGGCGGTGGATGATGACCGGTTGGGCGGCTACGACCTGCTGGTGTATATGGCGCTGATACGTCACGCCGACAACACCGGCGTCTGCTGGCCCAGCTTGGAGCGGCTGGCGAAGATCGCGCGTTGCTCACAGCCCACGGTATCCAAGAGCCTCAACGTGCTGGAACAATTGGGGTACATTCGACGGGTCAAGTCCGATGGCAGGGCCAACCGGTATCACGTCTCGCTGTGGAAGCCGACCCCAAAACAGGGGTATGACCATGCACCGACCCCAAAACCTGCTTTTGACCCCTCAAAACCTGCTTTTGACACCCCAAAACCTGCTTTTGACCCCTCAAAACCTGCTTTTGACCCACCCCAAAACGAGGTTTTGACGAACAATACCCAAGAGAACAAAACCCAAGAACAATACTCGCGCGACAAAGAAAAAATCACAGTCACCTGCCATTCGGTGGATACCCTCAAGTCGCTTATGGAGTTGTGGCCAAAGAAGTGCAGAGTCTCTAACGAATTCCTCATGTATTTCAATACGGCTTACGACGAGGTTGGTGCCAACACGCTCATGAGGGCGGCGAAGCGTTTCGTGAAATCCTGCGAGGGTACGCCATTGCAGTACGTGCGGACTCTGCCCATGTGGCTGGCCGACTCGGTTAATTGGAGATCGCAGAAGCAGGAGCAGCGGAGCGAAGCGAAGCTGTCGGATTGGATGTCCCATAGGCTTCCTGATTCCATGTCCGCCGATGTGGCGACGGTTCTGCGTGCGAGGCGTGCGTATTGGGGTGCCTCCGGTGGTGTGGAGGCTTTGGAAATGGAATTTTTCCCAGACGAAGTTAAGAATGGGGGCAATTTGCAACAAGAACCAACATTGTGATATAATATATATATCACACATTGCATGGAAGGATGCATATGAAGACCTACACAAACCGATACCACGACTTCACCCCGTCACAAGGCATACCGGTACGCATAACGTACGGTTCGCCCAGATGGCGGCTACCATACACAATCGCAGCATCGGCGAAAACAGTGACGCCGGGCCGATGGTTCATGGAGGGAACCGACGAAGAATTTACCGAACGGTATCGTGCCATGCTGGACTCACACGGGGTCGCCCGCATCAGAACGGAACTTGAAACGATATCGCAACTCAACGGAGGTAAAGACATCGTGCTTCTATGCTTCGATGACGTAAGAAAAGGCTTGTGCCACCGAACGATTTTCGCCCAATGGTGGCAGGAAAAGACCGGTGAAGAAGTCAAGGAATTACAAAAAGGTTTGGAGGCCGCCCAAAATGTGCTATTCTAATGACCGTTGCTATTCCGCCCCTAGCTCACCGGATAGAGCGCCCAATCTCGAATTGGGAGGCGCCAAGTTCGACTCTTGGGGGGCGGTCTGATGGCAGGTTTCAACTCACCGTCCATACTGTTCCTCAACACTTGGGATAAGCCCGAACGTGATTGGAACGGGAATCTGTTTAGGCAGGCACTCGCATCAGGGTATACGCGATACGTCGAACTGTACGCCGGAGCCTTCGCCAACTGCATGGTCGCCGTGGAGAACGGTTGGAAACCGGAGCAGATCGAGGCGTGCGACGTGTGGGCGTACACCGCAGCGCTCGGATATGCGTACAGCGGTAAGCCTCTCACCGAAATGCTGGCAACCGTTGACGGTTCTCCAGTCTCGCTCTCAGGAAACGCAGCGGATGACGCGGCTACCGTAATCATGGCGCAATACCGTATGCGTCTCAGCAAGCACGATGATGTCGATTACTACCGTGAACTTCTGGCTGATCTTGACATCAACGATTCGGGACACGTCGGCCAGCTACGGGAGCGAATCGCAGCGAATATGGTCAGACTTGGTGGGCTGAGATACGAGGCCACCGACCCGATGAAGTACGCGGAACGCATCATGGACGACCCGCACACCATCGTGTTCGCCAATCCTCCTACGTATCCGGGAGCTTATGAAAAGTTCTTCGAGACCGGGGGGAGGTTCCAATGGGCGGAACCTGAATACAACGTGTTCAATGCTCCCGTTGATATTCCCAAGCTCTGTAAGCTGTTCGATGGGCGTAAGGCGTTGCTGATCTGCCAGCAGCAGCAAACGCCCGGAAACGCCGCAACTGATAGCCCGGTCTACGCTAGGCGTCTGGGTTTGGACAGTGTGATTTACATGAATTCCAACCGTCCGAACGAGGTCAAACGTCTTGTCGGCGGGAACATGGTGACTGTGGCGTCGTCGAAATCGGCGGAGATACCGATACCGATATTGCCCAGAGATCATCAGATTACCGAACGTTCCGAAATCAAGGTCGTACCGTTACGCGATAGCGCGGCCCAAGACTCGTATCTGCAAGTGATGAGGCATAGGATATCGGGAAACGTGAGCCCGATGTGTGTTCTCGTACTAATCGACGGTTACGTTGCCGGGATCATCGGATATGGTTTGCCGAACCCTATGTACACGATTCGCTACGCGGTATTGCGTCAAGCATTCGGGGTATCCCACGAACGGTATCGGCTTACGAAGCTGGTCACGATGATAGCGTTACGTCGTTCCACGTTCCAGCTCTGCGCTACGCCCAAGACACAGATACTCGTCGATGCGTGCGATGGGCTGGCAACCGTTGAGTACACGCGATATCCCGAAGCCAAGGGACTTCGCGGCCTGATGAAACTGGACAGACGCGACCGTAAAAACGGACAGTATCAATTGCAGTATAAGAGCGATTGGCACGACGAAATCGGATTAAGGAACATTCTCGGACAGTTCCTAGCCAAAGAGAACAGGAGGAAATAATGGCCGATATCGACACGTCGCAAGAAATGACCATAGCCGATGGTTTGGTAATCAAGTGGGTTGATGTGGTCAATCTCAAGGAACAAGACCTGAACGCGCAGGTCATGGAACCACGTAAGTTCGACGCGCTGACCCAGAACATCAAGCTACGAGGGATGTTGGAGTCATTGCCGTACTGTTCGCAACCGAACGGAGAAGGGCCGATAAGCATTGTTTCCGGCCATCATCGTACAAGAGCCGCCGCCCGCGCCGGTATCCAACGTATCCCGGTTATCGTGGACACGAAGCCTATGACACGTTCCACCATAACGGCGAAGCAGATTGCCGCCAACGAACTCACCGGCCACGCCGACGAGAAACTACTGGCGCAGCTGATCACTCAGATGGACAACGTAGACGACTTGTTGCTCAGCGGACTCGATCAGGACAGCCTACCGCACGTCGAACCGCAGCAAATCAACCTGAACGGTTTGAATGTGAAGTACGAGTATAAGAACGTGGAGTTTTTGTTTCTGACCCGCGAATACGAAGAACTTGAACAGTTCGTGGATGATTGCAACTCGGACATGCTCGGGTTGGTGCCTATGGAATTGTACGACGAGTTCGTGCATCAGGTGACATCGTTCGCTTCACGTAACGGAATCAAGAATATGGCTGCTGCGGTATCCAAGATCATCGAGATAGCGAGGAAAGACGCCGAGGAAGAGTGATTACAGGCCGGGCGAGTCCCGGCCTTTTTGTTTGCATCATAAGACACAATGTGATATAATAAATATATCAAGCCAATAGGCTTGCATTATCCCCAAGGAGGACACAATGAACGAGACATATATCCAGACTATTCGCGGCGGCATCCAGCGCGTCATCCACCTTGCCAAAGACCACTGGACTCAGGAGCCCAAACGGTGCGGCTTCACGCAGAAATCCCGAATGGAATCGCATCACACTGTCGCAAAAGTATTCGTCGGCGTTGACGGCTTCGAATACCGCGCCTTCTGACAAGGCAAAGGAGGAACAGAAATGGGAAACGCTACGGAAATCACTCTCGATCAGGCCCGCGACATGATTCGCAGCATCGATAACCGTCTAATCCCCGAATGCCGCGACTTCGACACATACACCGAGACGGACGATATCTGGCGTATCGGAGATTACGGGTACGTTGACGCCGACGTGTACGAGCAAGCATTCCGGGACTATGAGGAACGTAACGGGAAGACCGAGTGGGCGAGCACCATGTACGTGCTTGAAGGCAATCAGCCGACCCGCCTCGAAGCCTTCGTGAAAGCGTACAATCTCGGCGGGATGCCAATGCTGGACGGGCTTTTGGGTGCCCAGTTCGACAACGGGGACGCGGATAATGTGTATCTGACGAACGGCGAGGCATGGCCAATCTGAGTTAATGCATGTCCTAGTGTCCTAATTGGCGTTATCTCGCCAGTTAGGATGTCATAGACACTCGTCCTAGCACGTCCTACTAGGGCGCTGGGGCATGTCTTTGAGTGTCGCTGATTGCCTAATCCCACAACATGTGATATACTTTATATATCATCACATTATCAGAAAGGATCACTGAGATGGCAACCAACAATCTCAGCAACAAGTTCATGCAAGTTCTCAACGAAGTCCCCAACTTCGTCACCGACGAAACCGCACAGGCAGGCAACCGGACTTACAAGTATCTCAACCTCGCCACGATACTCAAAACCATCAAACCGGTTTTCGAGAAGTACGGTCTGGCATTCAGCCAGCGCGTCACGTTCGACAACACGGGAGAAACGCGACAGGCCATCGGAACAGTGGAAACCATCATTTTCGATGATACAGACCAGATGGTGGTCTGCTCCTATCCGTTCTTCGTGACCGGCGACCCCCAGCAGGTCGGTAGCGCGATCACTTACGCCCGCCGCTATAGTCTCTACGCAGTGTTGGGCATCTTCCCCGACAAGGACGACGACGGAGCGTATGCCAAGCAGCGTTACGAGACCGCAGACCGTGCGATCAGCGCCGAACAGTACGCCGATCTGGTCAAGGCTATGGATGCGCATAATATCACATCCGCGGAGCGCGGAGACTTCATCAACGGCACTCTGAAACGTCGGGTCAGGGGATGGAATGGACTCACGCAAACCGACCTGAACAGTCTGATGAACGCCGTCAACCGAATGTAAGTGGCCTTTCGCGTTGGCGCACTTTTGGGATTTTGCTTAAAACAAACCGATTTATAAGCCCTCTTGTTCTAATAAGGGAGCTGGAATGGAGTATCTGAAATGTTTGACAACGAACTTGCCTTCGACAAGCTGCTTGACTCGCTCGGCGCGGAAACGCTGCTGGATAATCTCGTTCAGGCGTTGACGGCTGATGAGCAGCGTGAGAACTTCGATTATATCGCGCGTTGCTTTGACATTGACCTTTCCGACTGCGAAAGCGAGGCGTGAAAGGGGAACGTAAGTAGTCCCCCTCTTATATTCCGGGCTTTCGGGCGTGAGCCTATCAATCACGCCCATCAATCACCGTTGATTATCCACGTCCTACTAGGGCGCTGGGGCATGTCTTTGAGTGTCGCTGATTGCCTAATCCCACAACATGTGATATATTATATATATCAGGCATTGGGCTTGATATATGACCTAAGGAGTTGAACACAAACCATTATCAGTAATCACATTCCATATTCAGCATGAAAGACTTGTGGGCGGGACTCGTCACCCGCCCACACCCAACCGAAAGGACAACATCAATGAAGATCATCAATGCATCGCAAGCCCACGAAACCGAGGCATGGCTCGACGAACGAGTGGGCCGTATCACCGGCACCAAAAGCGGCGGACTTGCCTTGGAACACTACGCTCAGACCGACGTAGAAAAACTTAAAGAGTACCGAGACAAGGCGTTGGAACAAGCGAAGAAGGCGAAGACGCCAGACAAAGCCAACGAGTATTACACGAAGGCCCAGAACTACGATGAGAAGATCGTGGACGCCGAAGCCAAGAACAAGCGGCTTAAGGTCGGCGTGGACTTCTGGAAGTTCCTAGCGGAACTGTGGGCCGAACCAGCGGACGGTGAACCTCCGATGGAACGCGGCCACCGTCTCGAACCCGAGAATATCCAGATTACACTCAAAACGCTTGGCTTCAACCCTGTCGATTGCGTCCCCGATTGCGGTATCTGGGAGAGTGACGACGACAACCGTATCGCGTGCAGTCCAGACGCCTACGAGAACACTGAGAAGCCGACGTGGGCCATCGAATGCAAGTCGCTCGGCTCAGCCTACCATTTGCAGACGGTAGTGCCGTGGATGATGCACACGGACGCCATGCGATCTCATATCGTCAACCTGAAACCTGAGCTGGTGGACGTTATTGAGCAGGTTCTTCCGGAATACACGCTCGACGGAAAGGCGACCGGCTTCGACTTTATCCCCGACCAGTACAAAGCTCAGGTGCTGCAATACTTCGTGGTGTGCGATTCGCTGGAAGTCCTGTATTTCTCGATGTTTGACCCGCGCGTGGTCGGAACTGCAAACCATCAGGTCATCCCCGTGTACCGTAAGGACATCACCGAAAAGATCGAGAACCATAAGCGTTGCCAGTTGGCCACGCTCCATATTTCCGATGTGCTGGCCGACGCTCTGGGGGTGACGTTCTGATGAAGACCGCAACCATTCTGGAAAGCTCTGACATGTTCGCACTATTCGACGGATGCCCCACATGCAAGCGGCAGAGCGCCGTTTATCTGATGACGTGCCGCGTGTACGCCCAACAGATGGGGCGTAGGCTCCGTATCGTATCGTCGGGCAGCCCCACCGCCCGGGCGATACGTACAATCGCCAAAGACCAAGGCGTAATCGTGCGCTACCCGATGATCTTGCTGGACGGATTGATTTACTTCGAACCGCAAGACATCAGCCTTAACGATTACCTAGCGGACGATGACGAACCCGAAGAAGAGGAGGAACCCAATGAAGAATAGCATTTTAACCAGCGATGTGCTGGAACTGTTCGACCGTAACCATATCACCGCGAACACTCTTCGTAAGTTCGTGGTGGAGAGCGTTGCCGACTTTCTCGGAGATAACAAGCATGACAAGGTGTGCGGCAAACTGTTTGACCGTTGGTATCAGCACGTTCGACGCTCCATTTGGGTCGGTGCCGCTCAATACGTCTTGCAACAGCACGGGTTCGACCACGACGAAGCCACCAACGAGGCGAAACAACTCTACGAAAAGCTGTACGCGGATTACGACAAGCGGTATCACTGCTGGCGTCGCCACGAGGAAAGGAAAACCGATGAAGACTAATGGCAATTGGTGGACTGCCGTGCTTTCGGCTGGAATCACGGCGGGATACGCAACCACTGTCGTGCAGCTCTCGCCCGGTCCCGGCTATAGGTTCTCAACGCTCCGCAGCAAGCTGGCCGTAAAGACCGAGAATCTGGCCAACTCGCTCCCCACGTGGGCCAAGGATTACGTGTACAGTCTCGGAGAACTCGCCTATTGCGGCTGGTGTCTCAGCCCGTGGATGTCGCTCCCGGTGTGGGCGATGGCAGCCAAGATCAACGGGGTACGGTTCGGAGTTAAGTGGGTGGCCGGGTGGATTGTGGCCGCTGGCATGGCCGCATTCCTCCGCCACTCGGCTGAAACGGCGGTGGCGTAATGTTCAGCAGACAACAGGTTCATGTGCTGTTGATTCTGTGGTTGGCGAAGCGTCCGCTTACCCATGAGGAAATCGAACGTATGTCGGTCTTAGCGAAGTATGACGATACTCCGCAGGGATTGAGGACGCGCATGACCGAGCTTGAGCGTTCCGGGCATGTGTACCGTGTCGATAGGGATGGCGTGAACAGTCGGCACCGTCATTGCTGGCGGTTCGCGCTGACTGACGATGGGCGCGAAGCCATTAGTGAGCTGTTTGACGAAACAAAAACATTGTGATATGATTTATATATCACACATCGTAGGGAGATGACATGCGCAAGCACAACAAAATCAAAACCGTAATCAACGGCCAAGAAGTCACCGTGGAACAGGACAGCCAGACCGGCCAGTTCTTCACACGACAGAACATCGGCAACATCCCAGTTGACTACGCGACTATCAGCGACAGGGTGACCATCGGCCAGTGCATCAAATACTGGCGTCTACGCCACGGATATTCACAAGCGGAACTAGCCGAACGAATCGGCGTAGCCAGCCCAAACGTAATAGCCATGTGGGAAACCGGACGCCGTAAACCGCAAAAGCAATACCGGTTGCGGTTGGCCGAACACCTCGGCTATGACATCCTGACCAAAGACTAGAACCTTGCACGATTAATCCAATCATCATCACACCAAAGGAGCAACAATGGAAACCATCAACTATCTGACCTCGATCATCAGCCTCTTGCAGAAAACCCCCCAAGCACAGGAAATCATCGACACCCAAGGACTCGGACAGGAACTCACGTTCGGTCAAATCGGGATTAAAGACGCCGAAGCGTTCCTCAAACTCTACGTCGTTCTGGGCAGCGTTGAAGGCGTTAAGATCACGACCATTCATGAATGCAAGACAGACACCGATAGGCAATATTTCTTCAAACTCGTCTCCCCGATAACCTTGTACTTCTTCCACTGCGAAGGAGTATCCGAGTGAGCAAAACAGACCCTGATATCGAAACCCGTATGAAAGTGTTCCACCGAGACCACGGCAGATGCTTCATCTGTGGGAGAACATTAGGCGCCTCCGCTTTTAATCTGCATCACCGGCGTATGCGCTCACACGCTTGGGAAGGATTAAACCTACCCAGCAACCTGATTACCGTCTGCGGCTCGGGTACTATTGGATGCCACGCACGCATCCACGCCCACCCAAAGGAATCATACGTAAAAGGATGGCTGGTCAGCGCCTACAACGATCATCCAGAAACCGTTCCAGCATTAAGTGAATACAGGAACCGTGAGTATCTGCTAAACAACTAAAAAAAAACTAGCCCGGCATTAGTCATCAAGACCAGTGCCGGGCTAATTCATTCGGTCATCACACCATCGCTCGAAAGGAGCAACCCCAGTCTATCACTTGGAGGTGCCTGCGTAGTGGACGCCGAACATTCCCGCCACGCCGGAGCCGACCAGAGCGCAAGCGCCACCCAGCACAGCCACCCACGACGGCATGTCCGGCACGGCACTCACGAAACTCAGCACCGCACCGGCGATACCAACCAGTCCGGAAACCAGATACGCCCACCTACGAGTCGCTGCGTTGAACGTCGGCACGTAATTATCATTACCGTCCGCCACTTCGTTATTAATCGCGGTGTCCTTGGTCGGCTCACCAGTATTCATATTCATAACAAACCTCCTATCAATAGTTTACTTGATGCGGATTGTCTGGCCCGCGTAGATCACGTCAGGATTGGCGATACCGTTCAACGCCACCAGATTGGAAACACTGGTACCGTACTGGGCGGCGATACCACTCAACGTGTCACCGGGCTGGATAGTGTACGTCGTAACGGACGGCGACGGTGCGCCGCCCGGCAGCTTCAGCACCTGACCCGGATAAATCAGATTAGGGTCGGCAATGCCGTTAATCTGCTGGAGAGTCTGCCACGAAGCCCCGTACTTGGCGGCGATACCACTCAACGTGTCCCCCGACTGCACCGTATACGTTCCACTACCGGACTGAACAGTATTGGCAGTACCATTGATATTCAGCACCTGACCCGGATAAATCAGATTAGGGTCAGACAGATTATTAATCTGCGCCAGCACCTGCCAGCTAGTCCCATACATCGACGCGATACCACTCAACGTGTCACCAGAGCGCACGATGTACGTGCCAGACGCGGGAGTAGACGGAGCAGGAGCGGAAGGGGTTGGCACGTTGGTCACACTCGAATGACCCGCCTTATACGCATTCCAAGCGTTCACATCACCATAGAACTTGTCAAGGTCAAGACTACCTGAATATCCGGGCAGACGACCATTGCCCGAATACTGGCGGATAGCGCACGCATATGCGCCCTCGTTCCACGGCGTATCCTGATACCCCGTAACGTCCATATTCGCGTACTGGGCTACCCACAATCCACGATCACCAATGTTCTGCACGTCGTTAAGCATGGACGCCCCCACGTAGACGATAGGCTGGGAGCCTGTACGCTCGTACACGCGGTCACAGAACGACCTAATCCACTGTTGAGCAGACGCGCCAGACCCGACCAGTCCGTTACCCTGTTGCTCCCAGTCCAAGCACCATACGACCTTGCCGACCCAATTCGCGCAATTGTTCACAAAAAAGTCAGCTTCGGAGACGGCGTCACCACCGTTGGCGTAATGGTATACGCCCACACACTTTCCCAGACTCAACGCCTGTTCCACCTGCCGAGCGCAATCCGCTGATACGTACCAGCATCCTTCCGTCGCCTTGCTGATAACGAAATCACACGGTACGGCAGACAAGTCGATACCAGCCTGCCAATTACTGATGTCGATACCGTTCAAAGCCATCGAAACCCTCCTATAAGCCGATCATGTAGAAGAACAGTCACGCCATGCATAAAACGGCGTAGACCGTTATCAGGACGTGGACTATGAACGAGACGACGGCGAGCAACAATACAAGGATCACACACCGTTTGAAACGCCTCATAGGATTATCTTATCATCACGACTTATCATCACGAACAGTAGCGTCACTGGCACTATGCGTGAAAAAAGTTTCATGTACGCGAACAGGCTCGTCTAGTCATTATCTCCAGCCAGTTCTTCAAGTGATGCAATCCGGTCGCGTAGATCATCGGGCAACGACGGTTTAGGATGATCCTCTAAAAATTCCGGTTCGATAATCTCGCAGAATTGTGCCAGCCAGTGTCCCAACGCGCGAATATAGCCAGTCTCAAGATCGATCGTGTATTGCAACGCATCACGATGTTTTATTAGCGCGTTTATTTTCTGGTCTTGGGCGTCGATCTGCCGTTTCATATCCCCTTGAGCGGACACTAAAGCTTGATACGCGCTGGTCAAGTCTGATCTACGGTTAGCTAGCCATGTTATGAATCCTCCGAGTGCTACGCCGCCTACGCCGATGATTGCCGTGAGAACTTCCATCATGGGTTCCATCTTAGATCGTGAAGATAATATCCATACGGCGGGTCATCGCGTCCTACAAGGCAATTCACTCGCGCATGGAACGCCGGAACGGAGAAAACCCCAAGAGGAAGAGGACGGCATACTATTCCACCAGACCAAAGTACTCGTCCGCCGGTGTTGACCTGCTGTGGAACCGCGACTACTCCTATTCGTCCATTACGGGAATGTTCAGCCTTCCCGTCATGGACGGGAGAATCAAAGTGAAAGCCCAATGGAAGGGAATCCCGGACGAATACCGTACGGCACGTTTCGGTACCGCCCGACTGATATCGAAACGAGGCAAATGGTACATGCATATTCCCATCATCCTACAGGTTCCCGACCCAACCCCAAGCCCCAAAAACATAGTGGGCGTGGACTTGGGAATCCGAATGTTCGCCACCAGTTATGACGGCGAAACCACCGTCTTCCAACATGGAGGGGAGGTGAAAAGCAAGCGCGGCAAATACAAGCGGCTCCGTCAACAGTTGCAGAAACGCGGCACCCGAAGCGCCCGCAGACGACTCAAGACCATAGGCGACAGAGAAAACCGTTGGATGACTGATGTGAACCATCAGGCGTCTAAGGCACTCGTCAACCATTACGACAGGGATACGATGTTCGTTCTCGAAGACCTTACGGGAATCCGCAATGCGACCGAACAGGTCAGGGTCAAGGACAGGTCTGTTCAGGTCAGTTGGAGTTTCCACCAATTCCGGCAGATGGTCGAATACAAGGCGAAACGCAACGGTCAGAAAGTCGTGTTCGTTGACCCGGCCTACACAAGCCAGACCTGCCCGAAATGCGGGAAAATCCGCAAAGCCAACCGTGACAAGAAACGCCACCTGTATGTCTGCCGCAACTGCGGATACCGGTCCAACGACGACCGGATAGCCGCTATGAACCTGCGACACAAAGGCTACGACCTTTTGAACTCGCAGTACGCCGCCAGCATGACTGACGGCGTAAGGGTGCAGTCAACCACCCTATGATGTTCCGTCAATTAAAGGTAGGAGAACGGTTACAGCCGTTCACTGGCACTACCGGACAGGGACAAGCCGCAATGCTCGTCATTGCGGTCGTTGACTGGTGAGCTTCGTCGTTCCGATTCCGGAGAATATCGAAGTGCGAGCAGAGGGCGGTATGCCGCTGTAACGAGGTTACAGGTTCTGGTTAATCCTAGTTACGGTGAACTCCGTAAGAGTGCCGACAGCCGAAACGTAATTATCCCCAATACCCAACGAGATAACAGTATTATCCGGGATATTGTAGATCACGGTCGGAACGCTGAGTTCCGTATATACAGTCCAGTCATTCTTTGCGAACGAAACATGAGTGTTGATATACTTGGTCCATCGGTTTTCGGAGTACCGTCGAAAATACACCGTAGCAGCGTCTGAATGCTCATACTTGACGTTAAGGAATGCGCTAAGCATGTACCACCCACCGTGCAGAATATGGCAGCAGTTTATGTTTCCGAACTTCGCCAATTCCACGTTTTGAGTGCTTCCGAACGATGTGACGCGGGACGAGAACGTAAATTCATACCAGTTGTTAGAATTCGGGTATGCGAGGGCTCTGAACGTGTCCGACGAGTCAAATAACTGTGAAGAAGCCCACGCACCGTCGTTCCTAACATAATGGACATTATCGGCCATCGTCACAGCCTCCTGCCCGTCCACCGCGTCAATGGTGTTGAGCTGTTCAAGATCACGCACCATCAGGATAGCGTTATTGCGAATCATCGGGGCTGCATCAGACGCGACACCGGCGTTCACCTTGGCAATCACAAGACCGTTGATATTCGAGTCAGGCGTACCCGCAGGAAACACCTTGAGCTGGCCGCGCGGAGTCGTACCGTGAGACTGTGACGGGTCTTCCACTGTAACCGCGATCTTGTAATTGTTGGTGGAGTCTGCGAGTTGCACGGTCGTATTGGTGGTGATGGCGTAGGTGTATGCGCCGAGGCCATCCCACGGGCTGATGGCACCGCAATGAGGCTTGACCGTAGCAGTCAGGCCGCTCACCGTGACCAGAGGACTCGGGGAACCGTAGCGGATGCCGGACAAACCGTTGAACGCGGTACCATCGGACGGTACTAATAGAGGATTGATGGCATGCCTGTAATCGTCCGCCGTATACTCCGGGGAACCGTTTTTCGCGGTAAGCGGGTGCATGATGATAGCCATAATCATTCCTCCGAATCGTCTACACCTATTTTATCTTTGTCGGTGGATAGAGCATCAACCTTAGCTTTGAGCGCGTCCAAGTCATCCGCTACCTGTTGAGCGAGTCGGAGCGCCGCCACACCAAGCATGGGGTAGTTGATGCCTACCAGCGTGCCGTCTTCATCGTATTCGCAGAAGAACCCCAATCCGTTTTCATCCAGATCGTCGGCGATCATACCGACCAACGGCTGCGCGTCATCAAGATTCTGGTTCTTGTCATCCTTCATCCGATATACGCGCCACTTCACCTTACGTAGAGCGTCAACCGGAATAAAGTCGTCGGCGTCCACGATATCCGTCTTCGCCGCACGAATCGACTGGGCCGTGCCCATAGTGCCGTTAGACAACACCCACACCGCGCGCCAAGAGCCTGACGCAAACACATTGTTATAAGCGTTGGTGGTACCAGTACCACCACGATTGGGAGCCAATACACCCCAGTTCCACGTCTGAGTTTTAACGTCAATCTCGGCACGGGTGTAACTGTTACGGGTGATGCTTTCCTGCACACGCTGGTCAAGATTGTGGGTCAGCGTCTGCACTTCCTCATACATTTTCGTGATCTGATCGACCATAGGTTTAACGCTGTTGACGATGCTCGGTGGCAACTCTTGTAACTGGCGTTTGATGTCCGAGAGCTGGCGTGCTGTAGCGTCCGCGCTATCTAGACTGAACTTGAATTTGCTCGGCATTCGTGTCCTCCTGCTGCAACGTTGGGATGATAGTCCAAGCTCCACTGAAGTCTATCTCGTACCCGATGATACGGGCTTTACCGTGATTATGGTCGGGGAAATGCTCGGCGTCTTCTTCCACTGTCCACGATATGAGGTCGCCCGGCTTCCACTCCTCATACACCATCGGAGCGGAAAGCAGACTCAAGCCCATAGTGATGGTCTGGGTACCGTTCTGCATCTGCAACAACGAGGACTTGGCGTGTCCGTTCAGCGTACTCTTGTTCGTGATGCTGGTGGACGGTTGGAAAACATATTCCAGCATGGGCCTGTTAGGTTGGTTTGCGATCATCCAATCGGATTGCGGACGGTCGCCAGCGTCAGCCGTACTCACAGCCATTACCGCGTTAGCGCCATACCCGTTCGTGTAATCCTCCAACAGGTTGAACGTGGTCATGACGCTTTCATCGAACGTCGTGCTTGGCGTGGTGGAGCCGATATGGTCGGCTACCGTCATCACAGGCTCATAATGCCCGTCGTTGATGGCACGCCATGATGTACACCATTCCGGCCCGTTCAACACGTTCGCAAGCTCTTGCAGCACGCTTAACAGGGTCTTGTCGTTTTCCGCCTCATACGTGCGGTCACGTTTGACGCTACTCGGGGACGCTTCGACAACGAGATTGAAACGGTGGTTTTTAAGCGTGGTGGTTACGAGGTCTTCCACGATCTCGCACTGGTCACGATTCGTGTACGTATGATCCTGCACGTACACGTTATCGAGATAGTGTTCGACGGTTACCAACGTCAGTGTTAATCCGTCTCCGCGCATTGCACGCTCGCGTTTGACCACGATACCGCCCCACAAGACGGTAGATTCGCGTACCAGAAGTATGGCGGCCTGATACGGTGTGGTGGCTTCATCCCAATTGCGGGGAGCGTTGCGCCACGGGAGCGTGGCCGTTTCGCTGGTTGCTTCCTCGAAACGGTACGTCAAGTGGGTTAGTTGGAGGTCGGGGAGTTCGGCTATCACCGTGCCGTCGTTCAACGTGACGGCGACGAACTGCAATCCGGAACGCTGTCGCACTACACGCGCAGTGTCCGAGTATAAGCCGTTCGACTGCGGCAATCGGTTGGAGATAAAAGGCATCCGGCACCTCCTTAGATGTAAGCCGGGTTAAACGTGACCGTCATCCATGCGTTATCAGATGGTTTCTCGGCGCTAAACATCCAAATATTCTTCCCGACCTCCGCGTAGCTCCATTCTCGTCTGGTCACACTGCCACGTGCCGGATCGGTGCCATCTATAAGAATCTCATGAGTGGCACCGTTGATAAGAATGTAATGACCCTCACCCAAACTGAGATCGAACGCCATAATATGCCCGCTCGGACTATGCTCAACCTGCGGATTGACCACAGGCCCATCGATACGAATCGTCACCGGACTCGGAGCACTACCCGTGTTAGTAAGGAGCACGCTACCCGACACGGTTGCTTCAGACCACACCCACGTTGAACCCTTGCCCGTGTCTATATCCTCGAAATGGTAGGGGAACGTCAGACCGCCCTGAGTGTGCGGCAACCCGGTTTTTCCGCTCACTGACTGAGTATCGTAAAGATACGAGTCCAAAGCGGTCAGACCGATACTAAATTTGAGAATGTTCACACCAGCCCACTCCACCAGCGGAGCGGAAGACGATTGCATGACCTGCACCTGACGGCTGATGTTCCCCAACTCCACGACAAGCGACTGACTGGTGATATTAAACGAACATTTGAACGCATCCCAAGCGTTGATACAGTTTTCCGTGCATTTGCCGATAATATGACCCTCGACACTGATCGAGCGACCCTGAGCCACTGGAATATTGCTAAACCAACCATCCGACCATGCTTTGTCCTTGGTCTGCAAGGTCGAACCAACACCGTCGAACAATCCCGAAACGTTCTGAAACGTTACGTGCCACTCACACCCGTACGAGTCAGTCCCATACAAGGGGAACCCGTTCAGGGTCAGGCGGATGTCGCGCGGGTCAAGGGTAAAGATAGCCATACCCTCAGTCTACCCGCGCGGCTTGTCACACGTAATGGAAATTAATCACCCTCACAGTCTCTTGAGCGGCCGCGTTCGGGTCAAGCGCGTTCACCGTGATAGGCGCGCTCACACGCGGGCCACTATTCGCGTTCATGGGCACCGGGCTAGACACTACCGGCATGGGCGCCACAATGGACGACGGCAGAAGAGAATTCACCATGTCTTCCACCGGACGAGTGGCCGCACGCTCGTTCTCAGATACGCCACGGCCAAGACCAGCAGGAATCATCCGACCGATTTCACGGTCGAACACCTTAGACGGGGACGCGATACCCAGCAGGCTCTTAGCACCATCGATGATACCGCTAACCGCGTTCTTGACCGCAGATATGGCACCGCCGATGGCGTTCGTGATGCCGTTAATCAAGCCTTGAATAATATTCCGTCCGGCGCTCAGCAACCATGATCCGGCTCCGCTGAACACGCCCATGATACGGCTTGGGATACTGGTGATGAAATTCATCATCGAACTTACACCACTGCTGACAGTACTGGTGATGCCACTCCACGCACTACTTACCGCGCCCTTAATACCGTTCCACACATTGCTGAAAATACCGCTGATACCGCTCAGCACGCTTGAGATGACGCCTGACACTGCATTGATGGCACCGGAAACGATACTTTGGATACCGTTCCAAACACTGGAAACGATATTTTGGATACCTTCCCATACTCCAGACCAATCACCGTTAATCGCTGCCAATACGGTGGTGATTATCTCGTTAATAACGTTCATAACCGAAGTAACAACCGTCTGGATGAATGGGAAAACCGCGTTAATGACGCCTTGAATGTAAGTGCCACAGATTTGGAACGCTGATTGGATGGCGGGTAGCACGGCCTGAATCAACGAAGCGATGTTATTAATCACAGGCGTTACAGCAGTCGCGATGACGCTCATAGTTTGCCCGATATTGCTCACTATGGTAGACAACACTGGTGCAATGGTCTGGATTGCGGCCGTGATAATAGGCATGATGGCATTGCCGAGATTCTGCAAAGCACTCATTAGCGGCTGGAGTGCCGGAAGCACCGTCTGAATCGACGAGGCGATGTTATTAATCACCGGCGTTACGGCAGTTGAGATGACACTCATAGTTTGCACGATGATGCTCGCCACGGTAGCTAACCCTGATGCGAGGGGCTGGATTGCAGGCATGATGGCATTGCCGATATTCTGTAAGGCACTCATAAGCGGCTTAAGTGCCGGAAGCAACTGAGATTGCACCATTCCCACAACTGGTTGAAACGCTGTCTGGAACGTTGTGCCGATTTGTGAGAGAATCGGGCCGATAGTCTGCACTAGTCCCGTAAACACGCCGCTAAGTCCGCTGATTCTCTGCGCCAACATGCTGATACCGGATGTCAACGGGCCTTTGAACTGGTCAAGAATCGTCGTACCCACACCAACCACGGACGCTTCCAAATTACCCATCGCACCTTCAATAGTGCTGGTGCTGGTAGCGGCTTCCTTCGCGGCGTCCGTCATACCCAAGTCCATTATGGCTTGGTTGAATTCCTCCGCGCTGATCTCGCCTTTCTCCATCGCGTCGCGGAAGTTCCCAGTGTAAGCCCCGTTCTTCAGCATCGCCTCTTGAAGTTTGCCGGATGCACCGGGAATGGCGTCGGCTAGCTGGTTCCAGTTCTCCGTGGTGAGCTTGCCCGCGCCAGCGGTCTGCGTAAGCACCATACCGACCGAGCTGAACGTTTGCGCGTTACCGCCCGCGACAGCGTTCAAGTTACCAGCGGCTTCGGCTAGTTTGTCGAAGCCCTGTACTCCGTTCGCGGCAAGCTGTGCGGTCACGTTGCGAATATCGCTGATGCTGTAAACAGTCTGGTCGGCGTAAGTCTGAGTGCTGGCTGTGAGCGCGTCAATAGTCCCGGTATCCAGTCCGGCGAAGTTCAGCGTGCTTTTGAACTTGTCCGCAGAGTCGGAGGCTTCTATAATGTCTCCGGTAAGATCACCGATGGCGTCCACAGCCATACCGATACCCGAGGAAACAAGGCCGCCAACGGCACCGGCGGCGACACCGAACTTCCCTAACCCGCTGGAAGACTTACTAGCAGACTTGTCAACGTCACCCAACGATTCATCAGCATGTCGCGCCGACTCTTCGATCTGACGGCTACCTGATTGAATATCTTTTACGCCAGCGTTCCAATCGCCGGTGTTGATCTCGGCGTCTAGAGTCAGTGTCGAGTCTGCCATCACACGTCCTTCCCGAGTTTTTTGATAATCGCGTTAATCCTGCGGTCGCCGTGCTTGCTGAACGCGGCGGCGATGCAATCGAACGTCATGAGGTATTGTTCCGCTAGTCGCCGCCGTCGGATACGGCGTCCTTCTCTGAGCAGGTTCATCATCAGGGATGAATCCACGTTGTTTTCCAGCACGTCGCGGATAGCCTGCCACCCATACAAGTCACCAAGCTCGGCGAGAAGGTGAACGCTCGGAAGCGGCTTGCGAGCCGCCTCCTTCTGTTTGTAACTCTTCATCGCCTCCCGCTCGGCGGGAGTAAGCAGGCTATCCCACGACTTCATTATTCGCCTTTGATGTCAACCGTGATGTTCTTCGCCATAAGCCCGCACAACGCGGTCATGGCACGCTGATAGGCAAGGTCGCTACGCTTACGGGTCTGTTCAGCCCACACGGAGAATTTATCAGCTGGACTCATAAGCGATTCGACCAACGGGAAGATAATCTTTTCAGCGGTTTCCAAAGTCTCACGGTTCGCCACGCCAGCGCTCAGCTTATCGATTGTCTCCGCATTATCCAAGATCATAAGCATATCCTTCGAGCCAAGCGGGCGCATGGTGTACACGGTGCCGTCGATTTTCACGGTGAGGGTGCGGAACGCTTCTCGGGTGTCGATGCTCAAAACAGGGGTAGTCATTGTTGCTCCATTCGGGTGATATCATGGGACTGTTCCCCTTCGGAAACTTCTAGAACTCGCGCCCGCCACCCGACCGTGCCAGCTACGGTGGCGGGCGTTACTTATGCTCACGCACTGACGGCCTTAAAGTTAACCACGGCTTGAACAGTGCCAGCCTTGAACGTGACGGTACCCGCACCAGCCTGCTTAAACTCAATATCCCAAGTACCATCCCCGTTGTCCGTAGCGACAGCCCTAGCATTTTCAGCTACAGTGGCGGCGATGGTACCAGTGGCACCATTCGGAGACGCCATCACATTCACAGTCACATGATCGTTGATCTTGCCCGAGATGTTCTCCGGGGATGCGGTAAGCGCGGTGACCTGAACGTTATCCGTCTTGATGGTGCCGGAATCTTCGTCGTAATACGATGGGTTAGCCAGATCAAGTTCGCCCATGACGACGGCACCGTTCGCACCGGGAGTCATCGAACCGGACAGATTAACCACGAACGGGTCGGACAGGCTCACGGTGAACTCGCCGCCAGCGCTGATTAGCGCCTGCGGAATACGGAAGTCCTGCGCTGACGAATGGCCATCGCACACGTTATGAATGATAATGTCACGCGGAGTGTTTGAAACGCATTCGTTGCCGCCGAAACGCACCTGACCCGTCTCGGACAGCGAACCGGAGATAACGCGCTTGAACTTCGCATTATGGTACAGTTCCGGGAACAGCATACCGAGGTAGCGGACGCTCGGACAGATAATGTTCAGCTCGAAACTCATTTCCTCATATGAGCCATTCGGTACGTTGATAGTGCCGGACTGCGAGGACACCTCGGTAGTGCCGGGAGTCAGGGTAATGGTGCCAGCTTCATCCTGAACGTAGTCGGGGGAGATCACCATATCGTCGATGTAGACGGTCTTCTTGCCAATAAGGGGGTAGGAAGCCATTGTAATGTCCTTTCGTCGGGCGGGACTGCACGCGCGGCGACTAATGGACGGTTCCTATTCTACCGTTGCCGGGTCGAGTTTGTAATCCACATTGAACCGGATGCTTTTCACCCAGCGTCCTTCCCCGTCGATGGCGTCCATGTCGATGGCGGTCGCCGGATGCACGCGAATTGATACAAAGTCAATATCAGCGATGGGATTGCATGTCAGTCGGCAATACTCATGCAGACGATTGTTGACGAAGTGCAGGAGCCGGAGCATCAGACGGCCTTGTTCGATCACGTCGAAATAGCGGCTACTGATAGTGAGCTGATCGGTGTACAGGTCGCCGTTGATGCCAACCGTGTTCGCGTTGACCCAGATGCCCTCGGCGTTCGTAACGCTACCCGTGTCCAGTACTGGACTGGTGCCGAAAAACAAAGTCTTTCCGTAAGTACCGAAACCCTCGTTCTGGAGGGTCATGCACATAGCCAGATCAATCATGATGGCGCTCCTATCCTAGGTTGAAATATGATTTAGCACGGCTAGCGGCAGTGTTCCTAGCCCGCTGGAGGTAGCGTACCGTGTTCGGGTGCAACCGGTTCGTGTGTTCGCGGATACGTGCGTAAGGTACGCGACTGTTGCCGAACGTGATACGCCACTTCAACGTAGAGAGTTGCTGGAAACGGCCACTGTTACGCAAAGCGCCGGTGAGTACTGGAGCGTTCTGACGTGCCATCTTGAGAATGTCCGTCATCATTCGCACTCCGCCCTTGTTTAACTGTTGGGTGGAGAGTTTGCGCGCCCAAGTAGCGGACAACTGTAGGCGGTAGCTCATATGCTGTCCCTGCCATACGGGTTCCCGTACACGGTGATGAATCGGGTCTCACCCATGTCCATATCGTCGCCGCGACTGGCTTGCGTGACTTGGTATACCCTGCCATCGGAGAGTTCCACCATGAGATCGGGCCATAGTTCCATGTTTTCCCGCAAGTTCTCGGGAACCGTGTCTGTTTGAATATGGAAGCGTCGACTGCTGATACGTGAACCGTATTCGGTCGGCTGGTCGGACTGGGTTGAATGCTTCACAATCACCTGCAAGTCGGCCAGTTTTTCGTTAGGCAGACCGGGAGCCATATACCGCCAAAGCGTAGCCGTCTGGACTTGGTTAGGGAACAGTCGGAACGGGTCACAGAGCGTTGCCATAAGCGTAGTCACCTCCCACGTAATCCTGCGGGTTGAGCCACCACGGCAGATTACAGTGCTTGCGCGGCATGGAGAGAATACCCCCTGTCTGGACTCCGTTACGGCATAAGCTCCACTGGTTGATAAGCGACCGGTACGGCGTCAACGCACGTTCCATGGCTGTCTCGTTGATTGTGGCGTAGCTCACGCTCACATCCTCTATGCTCTTGGATGTGATGCGGTCGGTCTGTTCAAGAACGTTCTGATCTGCCTCGATGACCGCTGCCAATACTGAAGATAATGGGGCGGGGAGCTTGGCGAACCCGTGCGTTCCGGTCACGGCGACTGTCGTGCCGACATTAAGACGTTGCGCGATTGTCAGACAGTTGGCGTACTTGGTTTCGGGAGTCCACCCATCGCCCATATCGTAGTTTACGTGAAAATCGAGAGCCACACCGTCGGTGGTCTGCACGTTGGTAACCGCTGAGTACCATGCCAGTAGGGCGACGTGGAGGCCATCTCCTACGACAATTCCCACGTAATCATCCGTCATCTGGAATAGAGCTTTTTGGCATAGGATATTGGCGAGGGTTGCGAGCGCGGCATCCTTCCATCGCGCGTAGATTGTCTCTCCCACTTGATTGATTACGCTGGCGTCGATGTCCATGTTTACTCCTTCCGAAAATGAGTTAGGCCCTACCACCATTCTAGTGATAGGGCCTAGTGCGGTGCAGTCCCGCTACTGTTTAGGGTAGCGTGTCAGGCGGACTCCATCAGACCTGCTTTGATCAGAGCATTCACCACGTCGGCAACAGAACCGGACGACGGGTTAACGTGAGCGGCCTTAGTGATCGAAGCAGCGGGACCAGCTGGGCCAGCCGGACCCTGCGGGCCAGCCAGACCCTGCGGGCCAGCCAGACCCTGCGGACCACGATCACCCTGCGGACCACGCTCACCCTGCGGGCCAGCCGGACCCTGCGGACCCGTCAAAGACACTGGTTTGCCGGACTTGTCCACGATGTTAATGACCTTAACCGTGCTCAGGTTGTCTTCTGACAGCGCTTTGCCGCCGACTCGTGCGTACATTTCAGCGTTCATCATTCACCCCTTCGGCTTGATGACCACGGCGGACTTCTCCGCGTCCAGACCGCCACCAGCGTAGATTTCCTGAAGATACTCGTTAGTGTTGGTGGACAGCGCGAAGTTGGTGAAAGCCTCGATGGAGGTATCGCCAACCACTGCATAGTGGGACGCGGCCATGACGACGCCCATAGTGGTGGTATCGTCCGTGTCCGTCCACCATTCCGGGGTAATGATCTGGTTAACGCCGAGGGCGCGGGCCAGAGTATCGTCACCGCCAAGAGCAATGTACGTATCTCCGTTAGCGTTTGCGGACATCAACAGGTCAGCAACAGTATCAGCGTTGCACAGCAACACCTTGTTACCCTGCGCACGCACCATGTGGGAGGCACGCACGAAGTCCATCAGCGGAGTGTCATCCGTCATGGTGTAGGAGAGCGCGAAACGGTTGCCCTTCCACTCGGACGATTTGTTGTCTGCTGCGTCGGTCACGACGGAACGGAAATGCGCCATGTCCGCATAACCACCAAGAGTGATCTGACGTTCGATGGTCTGGACGATGTAGTTCGGGAGTTCCTGCAACACGTAGCGGAGCAGAGCGCCCGGACGCTGGGTGCGGCGGATATCGCCCTTGTTCAGCGTGATGTACTTGTAGGTGTAGTCGGCCTGAAGCTCACGCTTCACGAACGAAAGCGCCTGTTCCTCCTTTTTCTTGCCGTAGGAGGCCACCGGGTAGCCGTGGGCGCGGGTCTGTTCGGTCAGACCGGCGATGTTGCCGCCGATGGTGAGGCGATCCATACCGGTCTTACGCAGCAGATTCCACAGGCCGGAACCGCGAGTGTTCAGCGCGTCCGCGATTGTGGTGATTGCCGCAGTCGGGATGAACTTGCCCACGCTGGTGGGGTCAACGCCGAACGATGCGGTGTCCGACATGTTACGGTTCACGGTGTCAGCCCACTCATGGTGGAACGCTTCGACACCCTTGTTATCGGACGCAATGCTGTCTCTTATACACATCTGACGCTGCCGACGAC
>ERZ1026978.294-NODE-294-length-31682-cov-24.381478_pt1 | contig 31682 bp, 18 predicted proteins | sample MGYA00519560_ERZ1026978 | MGnify/ENA primary metagenome ERZ1026978 (study PRJEB26926, sample SAMN06164401) | human gut metagenome | biome: ENVO:00009003; feature: ENVO:2100002; material: ENVO:00002003 | host: Homo sapiens | place: USA | collected 2012 ... | reverse complement strand
AATTTGAGGGTTGTCACTCGTTCGTAGGCTGTAAGCCCAACGCACTTTTTTATGTGTACGTTACCCTCACCCTAAATCCCTCCCCTCGGGGAAGGGACTTGCCATCGCCCTAGCGGGCTCCATAAGCGGTGTTCCGCACTTGCGAAACTTGAGTAATATAATATCACACAGATGATTACGGATAGCGAAGAAAGAATATTGATGGAACGCACAGCTGCCGGTGACAGACGCGCGTTCAGGTCGCTTTTCGATGCCTATTATCCTGTGGTATATGGTTTTATGAGGAGTCTGCTGCATACGGAAGAGGACGCTTCGGATGTGGCGCAAGAGGTTTTCATCAAGCTTTGGCTCATGCGTGCCGCACTTCCCGACATCACTTCCCTCCGTTTCTATCTATACCGGATGAGTCTGAACCAGACCATCAACTACATCAAGAAGAACCGGCTCCACAACGGTGTGGCACTGGCGGATATTCCATACGACCAAATGGTGGAGGAAGTCATTGACATGAAAGGGAAAGAGGCCTTCATCGCGTCCGTGGTGGAGCGCATGCCGGAGCAGCGGCGCAAAGTGTTCATAATGAGCCGCTTCGAGAATCGTTCCAATGACGAGATCGCGTCATTGCTGAACATCAAAAAGAAAACGGTGGAGAACCACCTCAACCTCGCACTGAAGGAACTCCGGGCGGCTCTTCCCGTTTCACTTTTCCTGTTTATCGCCTGTTTCTGAGTCACGCGCGCCGGCGGGACGCCGCCACTACTCCGTCGGGAGGAAACCTTTCTGGAGCAGGACCTCGGCAATCTGGATGGCATTGGTCGCGGCACCCTTGCGGATATTGTCGGAAACGCACCAGAAATTGAGTCCGGACTTGACGGAAAAATCACGACGGATGCGGCCCACGAAAACATCATCATGGCCCAGCGAGTAGAGCGGCATCGGGTAAACCTTCTCGGCAGGATTATCCTGGACAGTGACGCCCGACGTGTTTTCCAGAATCCTGCGGACATCATCCAGCTCGAAATCCTTCTCGAACTCCAGGTTCACAGACTCGGAATGACCTCCGATGACAGGGACACGCGCGGTAGTAGCCGTAACGCCTATCGTATTGTCACCCAGAATCTTATGAGTCTCATTCACCATCTTCATCTCCTCCTTGGTGTAGCCGTTCTCGGTAAAATCATCAATATGAGGAATTATGTTCTGGTCGATAGGATAAGGGAACTTCGCTGCATATTCGCCCCACTTGGCACCGCCACGTTCCGCCTCCATCTGCGCCACTGCCTTGTTTCCGGCGCCGGTCACGCTCTGATAAGTCGATACAACAATCCTCTTGATGCGGTAGGCCTTGTGCAACGGAGCCAGCGGCAGAAGCATCTGGATCGTCGAGCAATTAGGATTGGCAATGATATAGTCGTCCTTGGTGAGCACATCCGCGTTCACTTCCGGAACCACGAGTTTCTTGTCAGGATCCATACGCCAGCATGACGAATTATCCACGACACGGCATCCCACAGCCGCAAATTTCGGAGCAAGTTCTCTGGACGGGCCGCCGCCTGCCGAGAAAATCGCCAGGTCCGGTTTCGCCGCAATCGCATCTTCAGCGCTGATCACAGTGTATTCCTTGCCCTTGAATGTAACCTTGCGCCCCACGGAGCGCTCAGATGCGACCGGAAGAAATTCCGTCACAGGGAAATTCCTCTCTGCCAGCACTTCCATCATTCTCGTGCCCACCAGCCCGGTGACACCCACAACTGCTACTTTCATAACCTTATAATTTACAACAATATATCATTCAATACGCCGGAAGCGGTCTGATAAGCACCGGCACCGGCTCCCTGCACCACGAGAGGTGAAGGATAAAAAGCGGTCTTTATCAATGCTGCATTGTCCGTGCCACAAAGATTGAAAAGCGGATTCTCCGGACCGACGCATTGCAATCCCATCGATGCCTTATAATGGACGCCGCCTTCTTCCGGCACTGCCACGAGCGAAGCTACAAACCTCTGTCTCAAGCCTTTATCCGCAGCAGCGCGATAAGCGGCCGCGAACGAAGATTCATTGGCCGCAAGCATCTCGTAGAACGCCGGGACCTTTCCGCTGAAGAACTCCGGACCGAGAATCGGGTCGATTTCCACGTCGGCCTCGTCGATTGCGGCACCAGCCTCACGCGACAGAATCAGCAACTTGCGGAGCACATCCCTGCCGCTCAAATCCAGCCTCGGATCCGGCTCGGAATAACCGGCCTCCTGCGCCTGCCTCACCACATCCGCGAAAGTCTTTCCGTCCTCGCCTCCCTTATAGGTGCTGAATATGTAATTCAATGTCCCTGAAAGGACTGCATCGACACGTGCTATGTCATCGCCGCTGTTCACGCTGCGTGCAATCGATTCCAGAATCGGAAGCGCCGCGCCCACTGTCGTCTCGTAACGGAGCGAAACGCCGTTCTCCACGGCAGCAGTCTTGAGTTTATGATACTGCACATAAGGAGCAGCAAACGTAATCTTGTTGCTCGCCACTACCGAATAGCCTTTCTCGAAGAGATTCAGATACTTATAAGAAATGTCGGACGACGCCGTGCAATCCACGAAGATGGAATTCTGCAATGAGACATTGGCCAGTGCCTCGAAGAAAGCATCATTGGCCGCAGACTTGCCGTCCGCCAGCATTGTCCCGATGGAGGCGATGTCGAGCCCCTCCTTGTCGAGGATGAACTTGCGGCTGTTCGAGATGCCGGCGATATGGAGGCGCTTGCCCGTGCGCTCCGCGATCTTGTCGCGATTTCGGGCAATGATGTCCACAAGTGCCTTTCCCACAGTGCCGTAACCGGCGATGAACAAATTGATATCCTTATAAGATGATGTCTCGAAGAACTCCTTGTGGATATATTTTATCGCCGACTGCACGTCCTCGGAAGCCACGATAACAGAAATGTTCCTTTCCGAAGAGCCCTGCGCCACGGCACGTACACCGACGCTTCTACGTCCCAGGGCAGCAAGCATGCGCCCCGTCGTACCGCGTTGATTTATAATGTCATCGCCCACCAGGCAGACAATCGAGAAGCCGGTCTCCACCTTCAGCGGATTCAGCTTCCCAAGTGAAATTTCATAAGCGAAGCATTTGTCCGCGGCTGCCTTGGCCTTGGCAGCATCCTTCTCCGCCACAGCCACGCACATGGTATTGACCGAAGACGCCTGCGTAATCAGGATGATGCTGATATTGTTCTCGCTCAATGTCTGGAAAAGACGGTACGAGAACCCCGGCACACCGACCATGCCGCTGCCTTCCAATGAGAGCAGGGCAATGTTGTCCGAATTGGAAATGCCGATGATCTTGTTCTTTCCGCGCGGAGGGTTCTGCTCAATCTCCGTTCCCTCACCGTCCGGGTCGAAAGTGCATTTCACGAAAATCGGGATGCGTTCAGAGACAACCGGCTGAATGGTAGGAGGATAGATGACCTTGGCTCCGAAATGCGAAAGTTCCAGCGCAGCGCGGTAGGAGATATGGCGGATAAGCATTGCCTGCGGCACGACCTTAGGGTCCGCCGTCATCATTCCGGGCACATCCTTCCACGTTTCCAGCGCCCTGGCCTTGCTGCCGACCGCATAAAGTGATGCAGAATAGTCAGAACCGCCGCGGCCGAGCGTCACCATGCGTCCCTTGTCATCAGACGCGATGAATCCAGGTACGATGAACAATGACATGATAGGATTGGACTCGATCATTGCCTCGACATTGGCATAAGTCACGGCAGTGTCGACGACGTGCTTGCCGGCCTCGACGCGGGTGCGGATTATCTCCCTGGAGTCCACCCATTTGGTCGGGATGCCCACCGAAGCCATTTTCGTCGCGAGAATCCGGCTGGACAGCAGTTCGCCGCAGCCCTGGATTGCGTCCAGGCTCGCCGGGCTCAGTTCTCCGAGCAGGAAAACGCCTTGGGCAATGCCCCTGATCGACGCGAATGTGTCGTCGCAGACCTCCGTGGACTCCTCATATTTCTCGATCGGGAGGAGTTCCCTGATGATTTGATGGTGCTTCTCCTGAAGTTCATCCAGGAGTCCCAGATATGAGCTGTCGTGTGCCGCCGCCAGATTGCCTATCCGGATCAATGTGTCCGTACATTTGTAGATCGCCGATGCCACGACGATCGTCCTGTCCCGGTCAGTAGCCTTGGCGATGATGTCCGCCGCCTTGAGCATGTTTTTCGCGTCCGCCAATGACGAGCCGCCGAATTTCAGTACCTGCATAATGCCTCCTTTATAATTTCTCCACGATCGGGCGGATTATCCGGTCCAGCTGATCTGTTTCCAACAGGAAGCCGTCATGCCCGAAGTGGGATGTAATTTCATGATATTCAGAACCTTTGATATATTTCGCCATATCTTTCATCTTGTGTGCAGGGAAGATGAGGTCCGTGTCGATGGCTATGAGCGTGGCTTGTGCGCGTATCATGCCGAGCGCCGCCTCTTCGCCGCCACGTCCGCGTCCGAGGTTATTGCTGTCGACACTGTAGGACAGATAGTAATACGAGTAGGCATCGAACCTGTCAGCCAGTTTCTTGCCCTGATAGCGCTGATAAGAGGCAGCCCTGTCGGCAAACAACGTATCCGCATCTGCTTCCTGCTGCTTCCTGATATACCCGTCTTCGCACCGGTATGAAATCAATGCGATGGTCCGGGCGCATTCCAGGCCCTTCCGCCCGCCGTCCAGGCTCTCGCATGCGCGGAAAGTCTGGTCCGCTTCCAATGCCATCCTCTGCGATTCCTCGAAGGCCGTGACCCAAGGCGAGATGCGGGAAGTGGTCGCGATATAGACCGAGTGCGAGAAAAGTTCCGGTTTCATCACCGACCATTCCAACGCCTGAAAGCCGCCGATGCTGGCGCCGACCAGCAGGTCAATATGTTCAATGCCAATGTGTTCGCGTACCGCGTCCAGTGCTCTGACAATGTCCCTGACCGTTACTTTCGGGAAAGAGAAATAATACGGTTTCCCGGTTTCAGGGTCAATGCTGGACGGGCCGCTGGAGCCGTAGCATGAGCCGAGCATGTTTCCGCAAACGATGAAATATTTGTCCGTGTCGAAGAGTTTTCCAGGTCCGACGAGTGCAGACCACCAATCTTCGGCATTTGAGTCAGCTGTCAACGCATGACAGATCCATATAACTTTCATCCCCTTCTTGTATTCGTACGGGGATGTATGATAACCCACTTGTAATGTGGAGACGATTCCTCCCGCTTCAAAGGAGAAACCGCCGTCAATCCGGTAAGTATGTTGTTTCATTAAATCTTATGAATAGAAAAAACACGGACGCATCTTAGCGATGCATTCGCATTGACATGACTGTCATAAAGAAAATATAGTAACCGTTCGTCATAATTACGGCGCGAATATAATGAAAGTGGCGCGAATTACAAATTTTTTTTCTTCATTCCCGTGCCCGTGGAGCATAATATTATACAAGAACGGGTGACAGTTTTCGGTTCTGCCGCCCGCGTCAAACACTTGAATGAACCGTTTATTCGTGACTTCGCCCAAGGGATAAATAATCCGAATGATAATTTTGAAAGCAGGGGCGATTCCAGTCGCTAAAACTGAACAAGTTGGCAGGCGTCAATGATTTGCATTATCTGTGTTATTCTCTGATTATCAGAGTATTATAAGCAACTAAAGTAACGGGACGCCATGCCAAGTCCCATGTTTTTTCATGAGACTTGGCACGGACACATCTTCGTAACTCATTGGCATACCATTATTTAGCTAAAAATTGGGCTGCCAACTTGTTCAGAAATTGAGCACATGGATAAGGTATGCGCATCGTGGGAACGACCGTCAGAAATACCGCGCTCGTCTTTCTCCGCAAACCATATCTGATCCCTGCGTAAAAGATACTAGCGCCAAACTCATCGCCTCACTGATTCCTCCTACTATCTTTTTCAAGAGAGGGGCGTTGGGGATAGTTGTACTATCTGATAGGTTATCGATGAAATTTTCTTTAACGGCAATCTCTTGTATCCCAAGATCAATAATCTTAATGAAGTTCAGTATCCTCTCCCTCATGGTTTCGTTCTGCGAAAACCCCGAAAAAAGTTGAAAAATAACGGGCAGCAGAAATTCTGCCGCCCGCGTCAAACACTTGAATGAACTGGTTATTTCATATCGCCGTTTCTGACGATGGAAATGCTGAGTGTGCTTACAACTGCCGTTACGGTGTAGTGACCGTCTTCGTCAATTGTCCAGTTTCCGTCACCATTACCACCATCCTTATGATATTCCATCTTCGATGAGTCAGATGGATCCGGTATGAATCCTGGCCACCATTTACCATTTTTACACCTAAGTTTAAAAGTGTCTCCCTTCTTAAGGTTTCCTTCAAAGGTATAAGTATCATTGTCTTTCGTTGTCATCGGCTTGTCATCTGTCTGCCCCCATCCCCATGGTCCATACATATACAAACCATCCATATCATAATTTGTATCAGGTTTCCAGTCAGTACGCTTGCCGTTGTATTTGATGGTCACCTTGAGCGCTTCAAGATCAAATGTAACAGTGTAGTTACCGTCCTTCGGGAACTTGAAGTAATCATCATTGTCCTTGCTTACGGTCTCGTCCCTGAGGAATGCCGTCCACTCCGTAACATCTCCCGTAGGCGCGGTATTGTCATCAGCGGCCTTGTTCCAGTTGTAACCTTTCGACCAGTCCGTCTGCGAAAGCATGATCTTGAAACCGCCCTTATTGACATCACCGGTCCAAGTCCAAGTCTTCTGGTCGCTGGAGCTGAACTCCTCAGCATCTGAAAGTTTCCATGCCCAAGCAAAAGTTTCTCCGATTCCGTAGAAATGCTGCTTGCCGTCACCTTTGAACTCTGCCGTCATGACCATGTTCTCAACATCCACGGTAAGAAGATAATTGCCGGTCTTGTCCACCTTGAACTGCGTGTCGCCGACTGCCTCAGTGCTGCGCAGAGCCAATGCCCAGTAATTCTCGCTTTCTGCATTTCTGACATAGCTAGGCAGCCAGCTTTCATTGGCAATGGACTCGTTCGTGAGGAACTTGAACATCTTGCCCTCGCCGGCTTCCATCTTGCCTGACCATGTGAAATGGATATGGTCCTCGGTCGCCATCTTTTCGGCCTTGCTTCTATCCCATGCCCATGTGAAAGCGTCGCCGATGCCGTAAAGCTCCAGCGGTTCCGGAACAGGAATATTGTATACGACATTGACAGTCACCAGTTCAGACTGAACAGGAAGAACTACGGTAGAAGATTTGGCCTCCACCAGGAAAGAGAGCTTGAAATTAGTCTCTTCTGCCACGCCAAGGTCAGCGCGTATTGCATCCAGTTCATTGACAGTAAACCCTTTGGACATTTCAGTTCCGCAGCTTACGGCCTTGGTTTCCTTGCTGCCCTCAAGCCCGTATTGAAGCATGTAGCTGACACCGCTTTCAGCAGCAGCCGTCCATGTAAGTTCCAACGCTTTCTCATCGTTGAGTGCTACGATTTCCACTTCTGCCACATTTGCCTTGAGCTCGGGAGCATTGAGCTTTTCCTCTTCCTGCTTCTCCGTCTCTTCGCATGATACTGCGACAGTCATCAACGCTGCCGACAGCAAGATCATTGCTTTTCTATTCATGATTATTAATTATTAATGTATTTTCGCTTTAAGTGTCCTGAAATCCAGGTCGATTACGGTGCCGGCCTGCCATGTATATTTGGCATTCGGTTCATCCATACCGCCAAGACGCTGCTTGATGTCCATGGTTTCGAGATCCACGAAGAACTCTCTCTGCCAGGACGAGAAGTCAAAGCCTTCGATAACAGGATTGAGACGCAGACGGCCGGTATTCGGCACGGTATAAGTCAATGTAACCCCGTCAGCAGCAAGCACGAATGGATCATCCAGCTGGGTTCCCCATGTATCGGCAGATGCCGTTCCATAAGTATATATCGTAGCCGGCTGCACAGCAACCTTACGGCCGCCGAGATTCACGCAAATACCATATACACCATTCTCTGGGACAATGATATAGCCATCTTCCGTTTCATATCCGGCATCAGTTCCGAGCCCGACGAACTCGCCACGTCCGAACATAGGCTTCTCCTCAGTAGAGAAACGGATTCGCGCTCCCTTGTGGAAATACCTGACATAAATCCATCTGGAATCATCATTCCAAACCTTGTTCAGAGCGATTACATCCTCAGGTGCGCCCCAGTTCATGTTGCCGTATTCATCGGTAATCATATAAACCTTGCCCTTGAACGGTATATCGTCAGGAGAAACAGAAACACGGAACAGTGCCTTGCCATGCTCAAGATCGATCTCCACCGGCACGCCGGCAGCGACAGGAGTCGGGGCAAGTTCAGGACCGACACCGCGATAGCACAACTTGGTGCCTGAAATGCCGAATTCCATGCTGTCCCAGTCACGGTCATTGTATGAACAGGTGGCATACATCCTGATATTGCCGTCAGCCGTGGTCGTCGCAGAATATTTCTCGCCGCTCTTCGCCAATTCCACATCTTCGCCTCCAAAGCAGTCGCCCATCGCGAAAAGCGCAGGATCTTCAAATGAAACAATCTTATTATAGAGGTCGACGAACACCATGCGGGTGCCGCTCTTTTCCGGCAATGCCTGATTTCCGGAAACCTTGAACCCGTCGTTGGTCGTACCGCTGCAGAAACTGTCAGCGTCGGAACCGGAAACCGACCACTTCGCACCCTGACCCTCAGCGAAATAAGCAAGAGTCCAGAACACACCGTTGCCGGCCACGCCGCATGCAGCCATAGGAGTCCATTCGCCTCCGGCAATACTCATGTACAATTTTTCCGACATTCCGGTCGGTTCAGGAATAATGAACTCAGTACCGTTGATGGAACCGTAGAACACCGCATTCTTCACATCATAGCTGACAGTCAGCACGTAAGAGCCTTTCTTCTTCAGACGGAGACTGACCGGTGAACCAGAAGTCAACTCGGAATTGGCATCCGAAAGGACATTGGTCTTCACGCTGGCCTCCTTGCCGGTCAGGCATGTGGAGAGGGTATAATCATACGATGCAGTCAGCGGAACTTCCTGCTTGCCGCTTTCCGTATAACGGAACATGTAATCACCGGAAAGAATGGTCTTCGGCTCAGCCGAACTCTTCCACGTAACTATATGATTCACATTGTCATACACAGGAGCGTCGAAAACGATTTCCTTCTCTCCGGATTCCGTAAGGGCAGTCTCGCTGCACATCCTGAAATCATACGGGACCAACGTGACCTTGCCGACGGACTGGCTATATATGACACGATAGAATCCATCCTTGGGCGCAGACATTCCGGAAGCGCCGCGCCTCAACGAATAGACGCACACGCCGTCCGACTCTCCCGCCAGGTCTCCGCCATAGGAAACCGGCTGGTTGTCATCACCTACCATGGACAATTCGAAAGTTCCATCCGCATCCAGCCATGTGGAAATTCCATATAAACGGGCATCATCAAGCTGGGAAAACGCGCCGTACGTGGTCTCCACCGAGAACTTCGTCGCATCACCGCTAATGTAGATTCCCTCAGGGACATTGAATTGCGGCTCCCAATCCGTCCCCTTCGTACACCCTGCCGCCAAAGAAACGGCAGCCACGACCATAACAGCCGCTATATTGATATTTTTCATACACTGTTAATTTTCAATTTTTATCCGCGTAGTGCCATAATCCGCACTGTCATGACCGACATGAATGTCGAACAAACCATCCTCGACCACATAATCCATGTCCGCATTATAAAAGCCCAATGACAGAGGATCAACGCTGACTTTCACCCTGCGGGTCTCTCCCGCACGAAGATAAACCTTGGCAAAGCCCTTCAGTTCCATCACCGGTCTGACGACAGAAGCCACCAAGTCACTGACATATACCTGAACGGTCTCCTCGCCGTCCGTCTTGCTGGTGTTGGTAACATCTACATAGACATTGACAGTATCCCTTCTCGTATATGACTCCTTGTCAGTGAACGGTTTGCCATAAGAGAACGATGAATAGCTCAAGCCATATCCGAACGGATAAAGCGGGGCATTCGGCACGTCGATATGCCTGACCGTCGAAGAATGCTCCATGTCACCCGGACGGCCCGAACGCTTGTAATTATAGTAAGCCGGAATCTGTCCTTCGGCACGCGGGAATGTAATCGCCAGACGGCCCGAAGGATTATAATCTCCGAAAAGCACATCCGCCACGGCATCACCGGTAGTAGTTCCCGGGAACCACGCCTCCAGAATGGCAGGAACAGTATTGTTCAGATTCTCAATGCAGAGAGGTCTTCCGTTCATCAGCACTGCCACGACCGGTTTCCCGGTAGCCACAAGACGTTTCACAAGTTCTTCCTGCACTCCCGGCAGACCGAGATGACAACGGCTTCTGGACTCACCGCTGAACAGCGCTTTTTCACCGACTACGGCGATTACCACATCGCTCTTTTCCGCAGCAGCTACAGCGGCATCGAACCCTGAACGGTCCTCCCCGTCGAAATCACAACCCTTCACGTAATTTATCAGGACATTGTCACCCAACTTGTTACGAAGTCCCGCCAGCACTGTCACCGCATCGGAATCCTCCGCACGACAACGCCATGAGCCATGGATTTCATGCTTGTTGTCCGCAAGCGGGCCGATGAGGGCGATGCTGCCTACATTCTTGGAAAGCGGCAGAAGCCGGTTCTCATTGCGAAGCAGAACCATTGACTTGCAGGCCAATTTTCTCGCGCTCGCGACGAATTCATCATTGAGCAATGTCTTTTCTTCCCTCTCCTCGTCGAAGAATTTATACGGGTCATCGAACAAGCCGAGAGAATATTTCACCCGGAGAATTCTCCGGCAAGCATCGTCGATATCGCTTTCACGTACAAGGCCCTCATCCACAAGCTTGTGCAAATGAGCATTGTAGAGTCCATCGATCATATCCATGTCGACACCGGCATTGAAAGCAATCTGCGCCGCATCCTTGCCGTCCTCGGCGACGCCCTGCGCGATGAGCTGTATCACGGACTGCCAGTCGCTCACCACGAATCCTTCGAAGCCCCACTCGTTCTGAAGGAATTTACGCAGCATTTCCTGGTCGCCGGAAGCCGGTATGCCGTTAAGGTCATGGAATGCAGACATATAAGTCAGCACTCCGGCATTCGAAGCAGCCTTGAACGGCGGCAGATACACGTCGTACAATGTCCTTTCAGACATGTCCACCGGAGCATAGTCGCGTCCGGCCTGCGGAAGACCGTAGCCGATCCAATGTTTCGCGCATGCGACCACGGCATCATTGCCCCAGAGATTCCACTGGAAGCCATTCACGCGGGCGGCGGCAATCTTGCTGCACAGGAACGGGTCCTCGCCGGCACCTTCGACGACTCTGCCCCAGCGCGCGTCACGGCCGATATCGACCATCGGCGCGAAAGTCCAATGCACGCCTGCCGCAGAAGCCTCCACGGCCGCCATCCTTGCCGACTCCCCGATCGCCTCCATATCCCAGCTGCAAGCTTCCGCAAGCGGTACCGGGGTCAATGTCCGATAACCGTGGATCACGTCCATGCCGAACAGCAGAGGAATCTTCAGCCGCGATTCCGCCATGTATTTTTCCTGAATCTGTCTCAATGCCTTCGAACCGGTGGCGTTGAGGACAGAGCCCATCATGTCGCGGCGGACCAATGAATCCGAGAATTGCTCTGATTCCGGTCCCGTCATAAGGGAACTGCCGACATACTGCGACAGCTGGCCGATCTTTTCATCCAGAGTCATCCGGCCCATCAGGTCACCGATGAATTTGTCTGCCTTTTCGCTGAAATCCAGTTTCGGAACCACAATCTCGTGATTAGGATCAGGGATAAACACATTGAGATTCAACGGATTGACTTTTCCGGAAACATTGATTATCCAATTTCCGGACGGCTTCCTGCAGGAGTAAGGTTCTCCCACCATCCGGCCATTGTCGAACAATGAAATGACGAGCTTGTCCTCATGACGGTTGTCCTGCACGGCCTGAAGAGCCAGGACATGACGTTCCTCCTTTACCTTTCCGAATTTAAGTTTGATGGAAGAGTCCCCGTTTTCGAGAACAATCTGGCCGGCAGCGGAAGACGGCATTTCAGCTTCAACCCTGCAGACAGCAGGGGCCGACGCCGCTCCGCTTTCATAAAAGAGCCAGCCTTTGGCAGCCTTGACGGAGTGCGGCACCACAGCCAGACACTCCAGACACAAGGCCGCAAAAAATGATATGAGAGCGAACTTTTTCATAGTTACTAATTCCATTTCGGATTCTGCTCCCAGCCTGTACGAAGAATTTCAGATTCAGGAACAGGATACCAATACATCTTCGGTTCGAAGGTCCTCTTCTCGACTGTTCTGCTGCTATATGCAAATCCTTCCTTTTCAGGCCAATTCGGCTTCTCAATTTCTTCAGGATGAGACTGTTCCCTGGTGTATACGCGAACCCAGTCCACGTAGAGGCTTGTCTCCCTGAGGTCAGGATTCTTGTCTTCCGGATATCCGATGCCGTTGGAATCACGGCCGCCGATCTGGCCGGTAATCGCGAAATCCCACGCAGTCTTTTCGTGTCCCTCCTTGATGGCCTTCGTGATGAAGGTATTGTAGCGGTTGCCGTAATCCCTTGTTTTGAAGGTATTTGTAACCTTGCCGTCAAGCAGGTAGGAGATGATGGCATGCTCTGTCGGAGCTGCAGGATCCGGGTCCACCTGGACACCATAGGTATGATACTCGTCATAAGGGTTGAACGGCATGTCCACATGACGGCCGTAGCCGTTCACATTGACACCGAGAGTAGACTCGTTTACAGCCGCACCCTTGTCATTGTCATGAAGATGGAGAGCCTGGCTGAGGACATACTTGTCGGCCCTTCCAAGAGAAGGATTGTCCAGCCATGTCTTGATGAAGAACTCCTCGATATCGAGCTCGGCATACTGGGCACCTGCATAATAGCGGCACCACGGTGCCATCCAGATACCATAGATATACGGAACTTTCATCCTGATTTCGAATCTCGAGAACAGCGGATAAAGCTTCTGTGCATTTCCATATTTGTCGGTGTCGCGGCTGGACAATGCGCCTGACCACCAGCCCGGCCTGTTGCCGTTTCCGTAAGCGGACTGCGGTGCAGGAGGATTGTCCTCCCTCGTGGCAGAAACACGGCATACACTCAAATCACCATCCTTGCAGATGGACACCTGCTTGCCGCGATATGTCTGGACATTGCCGTTAGGCTGACCGTACCACTGGTTTCCGACAGGGCCGTCATCTCCGTAAAGTCCCCAGTATGAATTATCTATGACAGAACCGCCGAACTCGTCGCCATCGTAGTAATACCATCCGTCAGGAACTTCGGAAGAAGGAATAGAGGCAGACCTGGCGGCTGAAGATGACTTCGTGGCGTCCTTGACGATTCCAAGTCCGCGGACATCCGCACCCAATGTCTTGCTTGCGATTTTCCATCTCCTTACATCCCATGCGCGATGCTCCTCGAAGGCGAGCTCGACCCTGCGCTCATTCCTGATGAGTTCCCTCATTTCCTCCTGGCCAAGTCCATGTACAGAAGGCTGTCCTGCCCTGTTGCGGACCTTGTTCAGGTAAGCTTCAATGTCGGAATTCCCCGGGTCGCACTCATTGAGAGCTTCCACATAGTTCAGATAGATTTCAGCAAATCTGAAATATGGCCATACATGTCCGGATGCTCCTCCACCGGTCTGCACATTGGCAGATTCATTCATGAATTTACGCAGATAGAAGCCTGTCTTGGAGCCGTTTGTCTTCGAGGAAGCATCTTTGCCTCCGTCAAATGTCTCCACGCCGGATTCCTTCCAAGTATCGCCATTGAAAATGAACGTGGCCGCAAGTCTCTTGTCTCGCCATACGAACGGATGTCTGGCGCTTTCGGAGCCGTCCCACGCGAACTTCGAACCGTCCTTCAGCTCATAAGCCTCCATCAGGTTCAATGTCGGAGTAGTTCCGCCCGTACCGCCATAGCTTACAGGCGAGTTGACGGTCTCGAAAGACACGCTGTTCGCATATCTCTTCTGGAAAATGAACTCCTTGTTGTCGATATTGTTCCGGAAAAGGTCGCCATAGCTTCCGTAGAGCATATATTGGTCAAGGTCAATGACTTCCTTCGCAGCAGCCGCAGCCTTCTCCCATTTCTCCTTCACGCTTGGCAGATAGCTTTCATCGCTGTTCTTCCAATCCAGCCAGAGCGGACTGGCGGCATACAGGAGAACGCGGCTCTTCAATGCCAGCGCAGCACCCTTCGTAGCCCTGCCGTAAGCGGAAGCATTGTCCCTCCACGGCGTAAGCTCAAGTCCAGCAGCCGCTGCATCGCAATCAGCGACAATGCGGTTCACGACCTCATCCATTTCCGGTCTTTTCACCCCGCTGTGGTTTTCAGCGACAGGCAGGACCTTGTCGATGTAAGGCACAGGGCCATACCTCTTTACGAGCTCGAAATGGAAGAATGCACGGAGGAAAATCGCCTCGTTCTTCCAGATTTCCAGATCCTTGAGCCTGTTCTTGTACTCCGTCTGATTATCCGGATCCAACTTGTAGTTTTCCAGATCCACCCTATGGACATTGGCAATGAATTCATTGCTCAGTCTGATGCCGGTATAAAGCTGGTCCCAAAGATCGTCAGGATTGTCCTGAGGCCCCCAGGAGCCATTGTTGAATTTCTGGATATTGCACGTTTCGATGGTGTTTTCGCCATCATCCGTAGCCGCGTCATACATGGCTGCGCCGATACGGTTCAATCCGTCAGGAAGGAAGCGGTAAACATTGACCAGAGCCTGACTGGTCCTCTCGTATGAGGTGTAAGTCTTGTCAATGTCGATGAACGATTCCTGCTCCCTATCCAGAAACCTGTTGCAGCCGCACACATTGAGCGCGGTCATTACAGGAAGTAGTATATATATGATTCTCTTCATTTTCGGAGTATTTTAGAAAGTGAATTTCATTCCCACACTTACAGTTCTCGTAAGAGGATATGTGATGAGTGAACTGCTCTCAGGGTCTGAGATGACGCCTGAAGCATTGATAGTGAACAGGTTGGTACCGTTGAGGTACAGGCACATGGCATGTCCCGCCGCACGCGTAGGAAGATTATATGCGAAATACAAGTTCCTCAGCCTGAGATAGCTGCCGTTCCTTTTCCAGAAAGTGGATGTCCTGTAGTTGTTGCTGAAATTGCTCAGTGACAGTCTAGGATAGGAAGCATCCGTGTTCTCCGGTGTCCAGCTGTCCTTGGCCAGCTGCGAAGCGGAAGCATTGTCCTGGAAAGAGTATGCAGTGTTGCCGCTGAGGTAGATGTCTCTGCCGGCAACGCCCTGGAACATCGCCTCAAGTTCGAAGCGTTTCCATTTCAGTCCGCCGCTCAATGTGAAGTTCCACTCAGGGATGTATGAATATCCGACAGGCACGCCGTCATTGCTGTCGATGATGCCGTCATTGTTCTGGTCAACATATTTGATGTCACCCGGACGGACAGTGCCGTACTGTGGAACCGGAAGGCCTTCGGCAATGGTGCCGTCAGCATTGAAATCTTCCTGTTTCCAATATCCGTCGGCCACGAGAACGAACGGAGTGCCCACAGCGTGGCCTCTTCTGTATTGATACTCATACACTCTGGTCGGTTCGCCCATTTCCTTGATTTCATTTCTGGCGAACCATACGCCTGCGCCGACATGCCACTGCAGGTCATCAGACTTCTTCTGATGCCAGTCGGCTGTCAACTCGAAGCCGCTGTTCCTGACCTTGCCGACATTCATGTAAGGCAACATGCCGCCGAAAGAAGCGCCCACAAAGCCCGGAATGGTTCCGGTCGCCTGATCCACAATGCCGGTACGCATCTGTGTGAACACATCAGCATTGACCGTGAGGGCTCCGAAGAGTTCAGCGTCGATGCCTACATTGTAAATTGTCTCTTTCTCCCAGCTCAGGTCAATGTTCGGAATCGTGGTCACGCCGAATGATGATGAAGCGGAGCTGCCGGTGCCGAGCAGATAAGAACCTGTCCATGCGTATGACTCATCGTAAAGATAACGTCCTGCGGCATTCTGGTTGTTGCCCACGAGACCTGCGGAAGCCCTGAGCTTCAAGTAATTGACATTGCGGGAATTCTTGAGCCAAGGCTCTTCGGAAATGACCCATCCGGCCGAACCGGCAGGGAAGAATCCGAATCTGTGGCCTTTTGCATAGTCATCGCATCCTGTATCGGAAGCAGAGAACTCTGCAATGTATTTACCTGCATATGAGTAGGTTACACGTCCCGCAAAATTAACGTATCTGGTATTTGCCCTGACGGAATACTGCCTGTAGTTGTCCACGAGAGCGAAAGCAGTAGCATCTACGGAATGCTTGCCGAATCTGCGGGAATAGTCCAGCGAACCCTTGGCGTTCACACGGCTCCAGTCATCCTTGAATCCTTCGCCGGCTTCGAGAGGCTCATCCGTACCATACGGCGTATATTCATATCCGTCAGCCGTCTTGGTCAGGCTATATCTCGTGTAATTGCGTGTCTTCGTGGAAGATTCACACATATTGTTGCTGTAAGCCACTGAGGCGCTTACGCTCAGGCCCTCGGTTATGAAATCGAGTTCAAGTTTCGGAGTGAACACCAGCTGGAAAGTCCTGTTGTTCTCCTTGTAGACTCCCCTGTAGAGCAATTCGCCGACAGGGTTGGTCTGAGAAGCGTTTCCGCCGAAACTGCCGTCCGGGTTGTATACCGGGAATGCATTCGGAGCCGTGGCATACATTGAATTGAACAGCTTGTAAGCCGAGGTGCCGCCGCCCGGAAAAGCCCGGCTTCCGATCTGGCCGCCGAAACTGAACGCGGTGGAGAAACGCCTTCCGATATTGATGTCAATGTTCGAACGGACATTGATGGTCGTGTAGGAAGCATTGGCGCTTTCATCCTTCTTGAAATCCGTACCCTTGAAGAATCCGGAATTGTTCGCAGCCGACAGCAGGACGTAGTATTTCACGATCTTGTTGCCGCCGCGGAAAGAGAGGTCTGCCACGGAAATCGGAGCGACCTTGCGGAGCATCTCCTTCTTCCAGTTCACGTTCGGATAAAGATATCCGTCAGTTCCGTTCTTGTATGCTGTCAATGCCTTTTCTCCATAGACTTCAGCCACGCCGTCATTCTTGCACGCCTGGTTATAGAGAGAAGCATAAGTGTATGAATCTACCGGGTCGGCCGTCTTCAGCATGGTCTGCAGACCTGTCTGGAGCCTCACCTTGATGTCCGGCTTGCTGTCCATACCTCTTTTCGTGGTCACGAGAAGCACGCCGTTGGCGCCGCGGGCACCATAAATCGCAAGTGCGGACGCATCTTTCAGCAAGCTGACTGATTCGATTTCAGCGGCTGTGAGATTGTCTATCGTGGACTCGAAGCCATCGACGAATACCAGCATGTTCTGTCCGGAAGCATACGTGGTACGTCCTCTCATGTAAAGGTTCGAGATGGAAAAATCATATCCGGGCTGCCCGCTCTGCTGGAGCAATGTCAATCCTGCCAATTTTCCGGTGAGCGCATTTCCCACGCTCGCACTGTTGACATTGACCAATTCGTCGCCGCTGACGGTCGACACGGCAGAGGTAACCATCCTGTCAGGCTGGCTCCCGTAGGCAATCCTTACTTCAGCGGAATCCCTGTCCGCCGTCGCGAAAGCCGGCTGCGCCATTACGGCCAATGCAGCCAAGACTGCTATCTTCAAATATCTTTGCATATCAATTATCTACTTATGTGGTCTTCTATTCCCATCCCGGATTCTGGATCAGATATCCCTTGTCTACTTCCAGCTGCTTGATAGGATGGAGGTAAGATCTGCGGCTCCAGAGACGGTTCTCGAACACGTACGGCTTGTAGTGCACTTCTGATGAACCCTCTATCCTGGAAATCTGGAGGCCATAGAATTTGCCCTGCATGACTCCCTCATTCTCAGCGATCATCCACCTACGGATATCCCAGAACCTGTGGTCCTCATAAGCCAGCTCGACAGCTCTTTCATTTCTGAGTTTCTCCCTGAACTGACTCTTGGTGAGAGTGGAAGGGAATGCCGGCATACCGGAGCGGTTCCTGACCTTGCTTACGGCTGCGACAGCCTCTGCGGTAGGGCCCTGGAACTCATTGACAGCCTCAGCATAGTTCAGGTAAAGTTCAGCCATACGGAAAACAATCCAGTCCATATTCACGCTGTTGTGCGGATATGTGGCCTTGAGTGTCCTGGGTACCCATTTGCGGACGAGGTGACGGGTCTTGTCGTAAGCGACCTGATGCGCACCTCCCTCCAGGAAATCAAGCTTTCCGATTTCATCATTCCACACGGCGCCCTGATAGGCAATGGTCTGTGCGAAACGAGGATCGAGTTCGCTGTACTTTTTCAGAAGGTCATCGCCGCCTGACATGAGCCATTCCTGTTCGGTGCCGTCCTTCTTTTCATATTTCTTAACGAAGTTCAGCGGTGCGAACAATCCGCCGTCAGACCATGAACTGCCGGCCCACTGAGGGATATTGCTGGTAATCGGCTTGGTATTCGTGCTGAAATTCCTGTATTTCTTGTTCGCCAGAATAATCTCGCAGTTGTCAGGAGTAGTCCAGACATACTCGTAATTGGTTTCCGGCGTTCCCTTGTCATATAGCGCATATCCGGCAGCCTCAGCGGCATCAATCGCCTCCTTGGCAGCATCAGCGGCCTTTTTCCACCGCTCGGCATCGTAGTTGCCGTAACCGATGATCTTGTTGTTTTCTCCGCCGAGTGAAAGATATGGGGTGGCAGTATTGAACAGAGGACTTGCAGCATAAAGCAGCACCCTGGACTTGAGGGCCAGAGCCGCGATTCTGGTAGCCCTTCCTACGAATGCCGGATTCGTGTATTTGTCCGGAAGAAGCTTGGCAGCCTCGTCACAGTCCTTCACGATGAAATCAATACATTCGCTGAAAGTATTGCGCGGATATTTCGCATCCTCGCTTCCCGTAATCCTGTGGTCCACGATAGGAAGTCCGCCATAGCGGTATACTCCTTCCCAGAAAGAGATGGCACGCATGAAATATCCTTCACCCTTGGCCCTGGAATTGAACTCAGGATCACCCGGGTCATACGGCACCTCGTCGATTCTCTCAAGAAGAGTGTTGCATTTCCTGATCGTCGCCCAACGGGTGTCGTGCCTAGGGTCTTCATCCCAGTCAATGCTGTTGTTGTTATGGTTGTCCGTATTCCAGGAAGCATTGGCCTTGTCCCATGAAGCGCCGGCCTCGCCCTCGTCGCAGGCTCCTGCACGTGTAGATGTCGCGCAAAGTCCACGGTCGATGTTGTCTGAATTCATGGAGAAGCCAAGAGGCATTCCTTCAGCGTAAATTCCGGTTATGAACCTTTCGCACAATGTCCTGTCAGAGAACACCTTGTCCTCATTCAAATCAGTGGATGGAGGTGCTTCCAGAAAATTACATCCGCTGAATGACAATATTGCCGCTAATACTGCGATTATATATGTACGTATCTTCATTGCCTAAAAAGTTATGTTAAGACCGATGTTGTAGACTTTCTGCAGAGGATAGGAGTTGAGCTCCGTATTGCCCGTGGTGGACAGCACCTCAGGGTCCAGGTCGATGACATCGGACCACGTGAACAAGTTGGAACCGTTCAGGAACAGCCTCAACCCGCCTACATGAAGTTTTTCAATAACCCTGCGGTCGAAATTATATCCGATTTCAATGTTCTTCAGACGCAGGTAGCTTGCATCCCTGATCCACAGGGAAGAAGGCCTGTAGTTATGGTCGGATTCGCTGTTCGGGTTCAATGACAGACGAGGGAATTCGATATCTTCGCCCGCTGCATATCTTTCCGGGGTCCAGCGCTTGAGAATCAGCGACTTGGCACTTTCCTCACTCTTGGCGAACGGCCAGAGGGAACGTCCGAAATACTTGATGGAGACATTGGTAGCTCCCTGGAAAAGCACGGAAAAGTCAATTCCTTTCCAGGAGAATCCGCAAGAAACGCCATAGATGATTTCCGGAATGTTGGAGTAACCGAGCGGAACCATATCGTAGTTGTCGATTTTTCCGTCCTTGTTCACATCCACATAACGGCAATCTCCCGGCTGGAGCTGGTTTCCGTTCCATGCACTGACAGGACGGTCCAGGGCATTGATTTCCTCCCAGGAATTATAGTAGCCGTCGAAAATCAATCCGAAGAACTGGCCATAGCGGCGGCCGGTTTCAGCCTGATACTTGTATTGCTTGTTGACCTCGTCCTTGAACACTATGCGGTTACGGGCAAATGAGAAGTTGCCGCGCACCCAGTAATTGAAATCCTTGACTTTGTCACGCCAGGTAAGGTCGAACTCGCATCCGAAGTTCTTCATTGAACCCAGGTTGTATGCCGGAAGCTCGGCACCGATGATGAAAGGCTCGGTGGAGCGGTTCGCCAGAATATTGTCACGATACTCGTAGAAAGCATCGGACTGAACTGACAGACGGCCCTTGAACATATTGAAGTCCAGACCGACATTGGCCTTGCGCGCCCTTTCCCATGTCAGATCAGGGTTGCCGATTTTTCCTTCGACAACGGCGGTGGACTGGTTAGGGTTGGATGAAACGCCGAACCAATACTGGTATGCACTTCCCGACGCCTCGCCGTAAGATGAAGGCAGATAGAGGAAGCGGGAACCGCCGATCTTGTCATTTCCGACCTCTCCGTAGCTGGCTCTTATCTTCATATATGTGAGGATGTCGTTCTTGGGCAGCCAAGGCTCTTCCGTGATGATCCATCCTGCGGAAACAGCCGGGAAGAAACCGAAGCGACGTCCCTTGGCGAAGTTCTCCGTGCCGTTGTAACCCATGTCGAATTCGAGCAGATAACGCTTCGCATACTCGTAAGTGAGCCTTCCGACAAGTCCCTGATAAGCATTCGGCACATAGAAGGCCAATGTCGGTGACCAATATTTGCTCTGGTTGTAAAGGGCGAGTGCGGTAACATGATGTTCGCCGAAAGTCCTGTCATAATTGATTCCGCCTTCGAAGTAGACCTTGCGGTTCTTGCTCCAGCTGGTCGAAGTGTTCCAGATGGAAGCCTCGGACTGCGGAATCAGATATTCCTGCCCGTCAGCCTCTCTTCTGGCAAGATAATATGGAAAACTCTTCGAGTATTTCCTGCTGCTGTAATAGAAACTGTCATACGCCGCTCTCACATGCGCCGACAAACCCTTGGTAATGGCATTGGAAAAATCATAATCGAATCTTACGGAAGAGTTCAAGTTATTGCTGCTGCGCTTGTTATATCCGTTGCTCAACAGAACCTGCCATGGGTTCACGCTTCCGACGCCGTTCTCTATTTTCACGATTTTGCCATCCACCAGGCCCGGAGAGGACAATGGATTCGCAAACGAAATTGCCTGCCAGATGCTGCTGTTGCCGCCGCTCGGGGAAATGATGTTCTCAATCTGAGCCGCAAGCTGAATCTGCGCAGTGAAGTCACGAGTAATCTGGAAATCGAAGTTCGACCTGAAATTATAACGTGTATCCCTAGGATTCACATCATGGTCACGGTCGATATGCGTATTCTTATAGATACCTGTCTGGTCGAAGAAACTTCCTGATATGAAGTATTTTACCTTATCGATACCTCCGGAGACATTGACATTGTGCTGTGTTCTTGTGGAGAACTTGCGGAGGAACGTGCCGATCCAGTCGGTATCCGGATGAAGCAGCGGGTCCTCGTGATTCTTGTAGAGGGCAATGTCCTCGGCCGTGAATCGCGGAATGTAAGTAGACCCTGTGATACGGGAGTCATTCTCGCCCGCCTCGTTATACAGTTCAGCATACTGGGCACTGTTCAGATAGCTAGGCAAGGCCGTGGACTGCTGGAGGGCGAAATTGCCGGAATAGCTGATGTGCGGCGCGCCGATATCACCCTTTCTCGTCGTGATGAGAATCACACCGTTCGCACCCTTCACACCGTAAACTGCTGTCGCAGAGGCATCTTTCAGGATATTCAACGATTCGATTTCATTCGGGTCAATGCCGTTGAAGTTGGATCTTTCCACACCGTCCACCATGATGAGCGGCTCCGAATTCTCGGTAAACGTACTCACGCCACGGATAAGCAGATTGGAAAAGTCCTCACCCGGAGCACCGCTTCGCTGCGTAGCGACGAGACCTGGCATTCTGCCGACGAGCATGTTGGACAAGTTCGCCTGCGGAGTCTGCACGAGGTCATCCTTGGAAATAGTGGCGATAGCACCTGTGACACTCTCTTTCTTCTGTTTTCCGTAGCCGACCACGACTACATCGGACAATGTAAGAGGCGTCTCGCTGAGAATCACGTCCACCACATTGCTTGCCGCAACTTTTCTTTCCTGGGAATCAAAGCCCAAGCTGTTGAATACGAGCACGCCATCGCCCAAGGTGATGACGTACCGCCCGTTTTCATCAGTCACGGTTCCATTGGTCGTACCTTTTTCGAACACACCTACGCCTGCAAGAGGTTCGCCGTTGGCATCCGTAACCGTGCCTTTGATCTGGCGTTTCTTGGGCGCTCCTGCGTCCTGTTTCTGTTTATCCTGTGAAGTTCCTGCCGGATTCGGCAGAATCACTACCTGACGGTTCTTGACCTTAAAGGAATAGTCCGCTCCCAGAATTTTCGTCATAACCACTTCAATGTCAGCATTCTTGAAGTTACAACTCACCTTCTTGTCGAGCTTGATTTCCTTCTCATTGTAAAGAAAGACATAACCATAGTCCTTCTCGATTTTTACAAGAGCCTCCTTCAGGGGGACATCGCTCAAATTCAATGTGATGCCCTTGGTCTGTGCTGCTGCCGTCAATGACAGAAGCGCCAGGAAGAACGGGCAAAGAACACGAACGAGCCTTCTAATACTCTGTGTTATAGCGTTCATTTATCGATTATTGTGTTTTTTATATGGTCAATGATTTGAGAAGCAGTCGTCTATTTGGTGATTTCGTACACCAGGTGACGACCCTTGTATTTTATCCCGGACACCAGGCTGATGCTTTCGAGAGCGGCATCGATTCCATCCCGCAAATCCAGCTTGCCGGTAATGGCAATGCCGTTGACGGTGCTGCCGTAAGAGAACTTGGCATTGTAATACCTGGACAGTTGCATGAGCACATCCTTGATATTGGTACTGTTGAATTTCAGGATGCCTTCGGTCCAGCATGTATAGTCATCAGTGTCCACGGCATCCAGGGAGACATTGCAGTTCGAGCTGTTGTAGCAGAAACGCTGGTCCGGCGCCATGAGATAGTCGCGGTCAAGCAAATTGCCTGTCACTGAGACTTTTCCGGAGACGAGCACCACAGACTGCTGCTCATCGGAAGGATAAGCCTTTACATTGAAACGAGTTCCCAGAACCGATACATCCAGCCTGTCCGTCTTCACCTTGAACGGACGGTTTTCGTCATGGGCCACGTCGAGGAACGCTTCTCCGTTGAGAAAGATTTCTCTTTTCCTGCCGTTCATCCCGGCCTTGAAGATGACCTTGGTTCCGGAATTGAGCTGCATCTTCGTACCATCTGACAGGTTCAGGCTGGCAGTCTTGCCGAACGGGACGGTTATCTGGTGGATGTCACCGGATTTCTTTATGTCATATGTCCTGGTTTCCGTGGAATCCTTGACGGAAAAATATCCGTCTGCATAAGAGATGACGGCATTGGAACCGATTTCGACAGCGTCCTCGGGCGTGATTATCCTGATGTCGCCGCCGGCTTCCGGCATAACGCCTGAAATGTATTGAAGTTCAGAGTCTTGCTTTGCCCCTGAGAAAAAGATTACCACGCCTGTTAGCATTGCGGCAGCCAATGTACCGGCAATGATTGCCGTCCTCCTGAGGGCGCGCATTCTCAAAGCATCTTTCTTGATTCTCGTCCAGAGTCTGGCCTTGTCATAATCATTGAGGCAGGCCTCCACCGGTTCGAGGAGGGAGAACAATTCTTTCTCCGAGTTTGTTTCCATGTTCATCGAGTCTTTTTCATCACCAAAATGTGGTTTCCGGGATATAGACTTAAATAAGTTCGTTTTTATACTCACTCGGAGCGAAAAATTTTACAAAAAATATTGAAGAAAAACGACCAACGGCATTATCTTCCTGATTTTCAGCACTGCACGGGACAGCAGATTGCGCAATGACTGGATGTTCATATCCATGAGGACAGCCGTTTCTTCATAGGAAAGGCCCATGGTGTAGTGCAGATAGACGGCTTCTTTCTGTCTTGCGGTCATTGACGCCGTCACCTCACGATATTGGCTTTCTATCTTTTCGCGCTCCTCATCATCCGTCACCGCAGTCTCCGAAAGTTTCCATTCCACTTCGAACGGAAGGCCGTCAATTCCTACCGTCAGAAGTTTTCTCTCGCGTTTGATATTGTCGTAGATTTGTCCTCGCAATGCCTTGAGCAGATACGCCTTAGGGTTTCTGATGTCAGCGTCGTGCCTTAGGCTCCCGAAGATTTTCACGAAGACATCATGAATGGAATCCAGTACAATTTCCTTGCTGCCGGCTATCTTCATTCCGTACCTGAACATCTCATCTGCATAATGGTCATAGATGACGGAGAACGCCTTGACGTCCCCGCTTCCGAACTTCTTCCAAAGCTCAGTTTCCGATATGTCCACCTTTATCATGCAAAATGTCCAAAAATCCAGGCCGCTAATTTAATTCAAGTCATTAAAATTACAAAATTCCACACCACTTCACGGTCAGGCATAGCGCTTGTTGTGTCATATATTTTGTATCTTTGTGCGACTAAACAGACAAATTTATTACATCACTTATGAGTTCTATAAAAATTCAGGGAAATGCTCTCCCAAATATGCCTTGGCAGGATCGCCCTGCAGGATGTAACGACCCGCTTTGGCGCTACTCTGCAAACCCGGTCATTCCTAGAGACTTGCTGCCGGATTCCAACAGTATTTTCAACTCTGCCGTAGTTCCGTTCGAAGGCGGATTCGCAGGAGTATTCCGCTGCGACGACAAGAACCGCAGGATGACACTCCATGCAGGATTCTCCAAGGACGGCTTCAAGTGGGACATCAACCCGGAAACCATCAAGTTCGAAGGAGCTGATCCGGAGATTGGAGAATGGGTATACGGATATGACCCGCGCGTGGCCAAGATCGAGGACAAATTCTACGTTACATGGTGCAACGGCTATCACGGCCCTACCATCGGAGTAGCATGGACCACAGACTTCAAGACATTCCACCAGCTGGAAAACGCATTCCTTCCATACAACAGGAACGGCGTGCTCTTCCCCAAGAAGATTAACGGCAAGTTCGCATTGCTCTCACGCCCTAGCGATACAGGCCACACCGCATTCGGAGACATTTTCTACTCCGAATCTCCGGATATGGAATATTGGGGACACCACCGTCACGTGATGGCACCGGCACCATTCGAGGTAAGCGCCTGGCAGTGCATGAAAATCGGCGCAGGCCCGGTTCCTATCGAGACTTCAGAAGGATGGCTGCTGTTCTACCACGGCGTACTGCACTCATGCAACGGATATGTCTACGCATTCGGTTCAGCACTCCTCGACCTGGAACAGCCATGGAAGGTGCTCGCACGCAGCGGACAATACCTCATCTCCCCTCGTGAAATCTACGAACTCACCGGAGACGTTCCTGATGTGACATTCCCATGTGCATCACTCCACGACCCGGAGACCGGCCGCGTAGCCATCTACTACGGATGCGCAGACACCGTTACCGGACTCGCTTTCGGATATATTCCAGAAATCATCGAATTTACGAAACGCACAAATATCTTGTAAACCAATGATTGCAAGACGTTTAGCTAATACACTCCTCGTCCTGGCGGCCATGTCGGGATGGGGAGTTTTTTCTGCCGCCGCCACAGACTCGGCTCCGGCGAAGAAAAACACTATCAAGCAGCCTGCCGATTACGTGAACCCGTTCGTCGGAACCACGAACTTCGGAACCACGAATCCTGGAGCCGTATGCCCGAACGGAATGATGAGCGTATCGCCGTTCAACGTCATGGGCTCGGACGACAACGTCTGGGACAAGGACAGCAGATGGTGGTCTACCCCGTATTGCTATGAAAACAAGTTCTTTACGGGATTCTCTCACGTAAACCTCAGCGGCGTCGGCTGTCCGGAACTAGGCTCTCTCCTGACGATGGCCACCTCCGGTCCCCTCGATGTGGACTACCATAAATACGGCTCGGAATACACCGGTGAGCAGTCCACCCCGGGCTACTATACGAACACATTGACCCGATACGGAATCCGCACGGAAGTATCTGCTACCGAGCGCACAAGCATTGAAAGATACACCTTCCGCGCCGGACAGGCGAATATCCTGATAAACCTCGGCGAGGGTCTCACGAACGAATCCGGAGCTACGGTCCGCAAGGTCAGCGACACCGAAATCGAAGGCTCGAAACTCCTGGGAACCTTCTGCTACAACTCGCAGGCGGTATTCCCGATCTACTTCGTCATGCGCGTCAACAAAGCGCCGTCAAGCTGCGGCTATTGGAAAAAACAACGCCCGATGACCGCGGAGGCCGCTTGGGACCCCGACCAGGGCAAATACAAGCTCTACACCCGCTACGCCCGCGAAATATCCGGCGACGACATCGGCTTCTGGTTCACTTATGACAATGTCGATGAGAATGAGCAGATTACGGTCCAGGTCGGCGTCTCCTTCGTAAGTTGCGAGAACGCGAGAATGAACCTCGAAGCCGAGCAGACCGGTTTCAATTTCGACAAGGTCAGGGCCAATGCTGTAGCAAAATGGAACAGCGACTTGTCCAGAATCAAGGTGGAAGGCAGCAGCCTGCGCCAGAAAGAAGTATTCTATACAGCTCTGTATCACGCGCTTATACACCCTAATATCCTGAATGACGTGAACGGCGAGTTCCCTGTCATGGAATTCACCGGCGACGGCAAGACATTGAGCAACACGAAGGCGGCACGCTACGACACCGGCAAACCGGGCATCGGCAAGGTAGAGCCTGGACATAACCGCTACACCGTATTCTCGCTGTGGGACACCTACCGCAACGTGCATCAGCTCATGACGCTGGTCTATCCGGAGCGCCAGCTCGACATGGTCAGGTCAATGATTTCGATGTACAAGGAGTGGGGCTGGATGCCGAAGTGGGAACTTTACGGCCGCGAGACATTCACCATGGAAGGCGATCCTGCCATTCCGGTGATAACAGACACGTGGCTCAAAGGCCTGAAAGACATTGACATATACACGGCATATCAGGCTTTCATCAAGTCGGCGGTCACACGCGGACCTGAAAACAAGATGAGGCCCGACATTGACCCGTATGTTCAGGACGGATTCATTCCGCTGGGATATTTCGCGGCGGACTTCTCGGGCGACAACTCCGTTTCGCACGCATTGGAATATTACGTGGCCGACAACGCATTGTCCCTCCTGGCTGCCGACCTCGGCTACGAAGACGAGGCTAAAGCATTCAGGGAAAGGTCATTGAACTATAAGCATTATTATAGTCCGGAGTCCGGAACGCTGCGTCCTCTGAATGCGGACGGTTCTTTCCTGACACCGTTCAACCCGCGTCAGGGTGAGAATTTCGAGGCGGTTCCCGGTTTCCACGAGGGCAGCGCATGGAACTACACGTTCTTCGTGCCGCATGATGTGGAAGGTTACGCGCAGCTGATTGGCGGCCAGAAAGTGTTCACGGAAAAGTTGCAGATGGTGTTCGACGAAGGGCTATATGACCCTGCAAATGAGCCGGATATCGCATACGCATACCTCTTCAGCCGCTTCAAGGGTGAAGAGTGGCGCACGCAAAAATTGATTCCGCAGCTGCTTCGCGAGTATTTCTCGACCAAGCCTGACGGCATCCCTGGCAATGACGATACAGGTACAATGTCCGCGTGGGCGGTCTTCTCGATGATGGGCTTCTATCCGGATTGTCCGGGAGAGCCGTCATATACATTGACCGCGCCTACTTTCGAGAAGGTCACCATAGCCCTCGACCCGAAATGGTACAACGGGCACAATGAGCTGGTTATCAGCAAGTCAGGCAGCAATGAAAACGGACGTGAGGCGAAACGCGAGTCATACGACCGCATTTCCGGCATGACTCTGGGACGCAAAACATTGAAAGGCTACAGAATCAGCCACGAGGAGCTTACACGTGGCGGCGAACTGGCATTCCGCTGTCGTGCTGCGAAATAACGACTCCGCGACTGGAACAGACATTGGAATAAACACATAAACATTGATATAAATGAACAATAGATTTTTGGCGCTGATGTTGCCGGCGGTTCTGGCGGCAGGATGCGCGAAGACAGCAGACGACACGGACTACACGCAGTTCGTGAATCCTAAAATCGGCAGCGGCGGACACGGGCACGTTTTCGTCGGGGCCAATGTTCCTTTCGGTCTGGTGCAGCTGGGACCTACCAGCATCCCGCAGACATGGGACTGGTGCTCAGGCTATCACGACAGCGACACCACCGTCATCGGATTCTCGCATACGCATCTTGAGGGTACCGGTATCGGCGACCTGTTCGATGTTACGGTAATGCCGGTAATCGGAGAGGTGACTTATGCCCGCGGAGAGGCTCCGGCAGAAGGCGCCACACCTGAGGAAATCGAAGCGGCCATAAAGACCGGACTGTGGTCTTACGCAGACAGGTCCAAGGAGGTCACCAAGCCGGGATATTACAGCGTGCCGCTCACCCGTTTCGGTATCAATGCCGAGATGACGGCGACTTCACGTGTCGGCCTGCACCGTTATACGTTTCCTGCAAGTGATTCAGCAGCAATCGTTTTCGACCTGGAGAACGGCGGATGCTGGGACAAGGCTACAGAGACATTGACAGAAGCTGTGGACAGTGTCACCATCCGCGGTTACAGATATTCCACAGGCTGGGCAAAGAACCAGAAGGTCTTCTTCTATGCGCAGTTCAGCAAGCCTTTCGACAGCTTCAGCAACATTGGCGCATACAGCAGAATGGCATTCCATACGACTGAAGGTGAGCAGATTATGGTGAAAGTGGCATTGTCCCCTGTAAGCATGGAAGGCGCGCAGGCGAACTTGGCTGCGGAGATGCCGGGCTGGGATTTCGAAGGCACGGTGAAGGCTGCGGAGAAGGCATGGAACGAGGAGCTTTCCAAGATCAAGGTCGACACCGACGATGCCGAGGCGCGCACCGTTTTCTACACCGCGATGTATCACACCATGATCCAGCCGTCCGTTTTCAATGACGTGAACCGCGATTACAGAGGCGCTGACGACCAGATCCACACGGAACATGGCTTCACGAACTACACCACATTCTCATTGTGGGACACCTACCGCGCAGCCATTCCGCTGATGACGATCATCCATCCTGAGAAGATCAATGACATCGCCAACACGATGATAGGCATCTACCAGCAGCAGGGCAAGCTTCCAGTATGGCATCTGTGGGGCAATGAGACTGACTGCATGGTGGGCAATCCTGGCGTCATCGCATTGGCCGACATCCTGGTAAAGGGCTTCGAGGGCTTCGATAAGGAGCTGGCCTACAAGGCATTGAAAGATTCCGAGATGCGTCCGGACAGAGGTCAGGACATCCGTATGAAATATGGTTTCATTCCTGCCGACAAGAACTTCGACGAGTCCGTGGCTTACGACATGGAGTACGCCATCGCTGACGGCGCCATGGCACAGGCTGCCAAGTTCATGAACAATGAGGCTGACTACAATTACTTCATCGACAGAAGTCATTCATACAGAAACTATTTCGACCAGAAGACCTTGTTCATCCGCGGCAAGAACGCTGACGGCAAGTTCATTGAGCCGTTCAATCCTTACCGCTCGGAGCATCGCGCCGACGTATATTGCGAAGGCAACGCATGGCAGTACACCTGGCTCGCGCCGCAGGACTTCGACGGTCTCGTAAAACTCTATGGTTCAGAGGCCAAGTTCACGGAGAGGCTTGACAGCCTGTTCGCTGCCAAGAGCGAAATCGTGGGCGACAACAAGTCCAGCGACATTTCCGGCCTCATCGGCCAGTACGCGCATGGCAACGAGCCTAGCCACCACATCATCTACTTCTACACGATGGCCCACCAGCCATGGAAGACCGCCGACCTCGCTTCGCGCATCTTCAAGGAGTTCTATTTCAATGATCCTAACGGTCTTGCGGGCAATGAGGATGTAGGCCAGATGTCGGCTTGGTACATTCTTTCAAGCCTCGGCTTCTATCAGGCAGAGCCTGCAAATCCACGTTTCTGGTTCGGCAAGCCTGCATTCAGAAATGCTTCCGTGAAAGTTCCAGGCGGCACGTTCAATGTTACTGCAGAGGGCCTCAGCGAGGAAAACAGATATATCCAGAGTATCACTCTGAACGGCGAGGACTACAAACTCCCGTATATCGAGTACGTAGACATCTTCAGAGGCGGAAACCTCGTGTTCAAGATGGGACCGGAACAAACAATATGGTATTAAAACATAATTAATTATGGCAAACTATAAAACAGACTCACGAATTGTCCTTACGCTCGACGCTGGCGGCACCAATATGGTGTTCAGCGCAATGCGCGGAGGCGAATACATCATTGACCCTATCACTCTTCCTTCCAATGCGAAGAACCTCGACCTGTGCCTCCAGACCCTGGTCCTGGGCTTCAGCACAGTGATTGACAAACTGGAAGAGAAGCCGGTGGCAATCAGTTTCGCGTTCCCCGGACCTGCCGATTATCCGCACGGAATCATCGGCGGTTATCTTCCGAATTTCCCGTCTTTCCGTGACGGCGTGGCTCTCGGACCGTTCCTTGAGGACAAGTTCGGCATTCCTGTATATATAAACAATGACGGCGACCTCTATGCTTACGGCGAGGCTCTCGGCGGAGCGCTTCCTGAGGTCAATGCGCGTCTGGAGGCAGCAGGCAGCGACAAGAGATTCCACAACCTCATCGGCTACACTTTCGGTACAGGTCTCGGTATCGGTTTCGTCATGAACGGCGAGCTTAACCGTGGCGACAATTCCTGCGTGGAGACATTCTGCCTGCCTAATTTCAAGATGCCGGGCTACATTCTGGAGGACAGCGCATCAATCCGCGCCGTGACCAAAGTCTATGGTGAGGCAAGCGGCAACCTGAATCACGGTCTCACCCCGAAGGAAATCGCGGAAATCTGCCACGGAGAGCGCGAGGGCAACAGGGAAGCTGCCATCAAGGCGTTCAATGATCTCGGCGAGGCAGCCGGCGACGGTATGGCTATCGCTGCTTCTCTCTTCGACGGTATCATCTGCATCGGCGGCGGCCTCATGAACAACCACGAGTACATCATGCCGGGCATCCTGAATTCAATGCGTTCGACTGTCAAGACAATGTCGGGTGATACTATCGGAAAGGTTCAGCCTAAGGTTTACAACCTGGATGATCCTGAGGAGTTCGCTGCTTTCGCGAAAGGTGACGCGCGCCAGATCAAGGTGTACGGAACGGAGAAGACCGCAACCTACGACCCGCAGAAGCGTATCGGCGTAATGCGTTCAAAGATCGGTGCCAGCAAGGCCATCTCACTCGGTGCTTACACGTTTGCATTAAGCCAGCTTGATAAATAATACTTGAAGCCAGCCGGATCAATGCTGGAGTCGGCATTGGCTCCCGAAAAGGGAGGGGACCCACGCAGTGGGGAGGACCGGCGGAA